>Ga0075112_1000082_pt1 | contig 43693 bp, 31 predicted proteins | sample AntAceMetag02UKF_FD_69783 | JGI IMG/M metagenome (GOLD analysis project Ga0075112, IMG submission 69783) | Saline lake microbial communities from Ace Lake, Antarctica - Antarctic Ace Lake Metagenome 02UKF | ecosystem: Environmental > Aquatic > Non-marine Saline and Alkaline > Saline | place... | reverse complement strand
GTACACCTCATCATTTTCGGGATCCACTATTACAGGTGCAACACACCAGTTTTCAAACCAGTTAGGACCGCCTTGTCTGTCTAGTACCATATTCCAATCAACCCAGCCGTCTACCCAGTTGTTTAAACAACCAATCATATCCCTGGCATAGCGATATACAGGAACATATTTTGGATGTAGATGTTTTTGATCTTCAGGTGCCCAATCCCAGCCCCAGTCAGTGGCCTCTTTCGACCAATACCAGCTGTCGTCTTTCCAATGAGGCACCTCCGAATCTACACAGGCTTCAGATTGAATAAGATATTTATTGGGGGCCATATCATGGGTAAAATTCAAGGAACTGGGAAACCAATCGAAAGTACTTGCATACCAGTGTATGGCAAATCCATCGAAATACTTTGCTGATTTTTCATCCTTATAAATCACTTTTGCCCAGTCTATTAATTCCTCACCACGGTTTTGATCATACGCCAGAATTTTTACATCATGACCTTCTGTAGCAAGTTTTGGCCCAAGATGGTTCTGCACAAAATCAACCATTTCTTCAGCAGTATAATGCATGCTTTCCCAATTGTTATTATTTCCCAGAGGTTCGTTTTCTACAGTAAAACCCCAGATATTAATTCCCTCTTTTTTGTAAGCGCTTATATATTTTGAAAAAAACAATGCCCAACTATCATAGTATTCGGGCAACAATTTGCCACCACGCCAATCGTTATTGTCCTTCATCCAGGGGGGTGCTGTCCAGGGTGAAGCAATAATCTTGAACCCATCTTCAGAAAAAGCCATTGCATCTTTTATCATTGGAATGATATCATCGCGGTCTTCGTCTATCGAAAAACTGTTTAGTTCCTTGTCGCCCTCAAGCGGTGCATAGGAATAATTGCTTAATGAAAAATCGCAGGAATTGATGTGGGTGCGGGTCAATGAGTATCTTGCTCCATCTGACCCAAAATAGGCATCCAAAATCAAATCATGGTTTTTCTTGCTTAATTGGTTTAGCAGATAAGCAGACGATTCGGTAAACGAGCCTCCAAATCCGGTAATGGTTTGAAATTTCTTGTTTGGCAATATTTCAATAGCCACAGCATCCTCGGCAGCAAGAAATTCACTCAACTTTTTAAGTTGATTACCATTTGCCGAAGTTTCATAAACCTCAACTTCCAGTTTATTTTGCTGAACGCTGCATCCCATCAAAATGGCCATCAGAAATATGCTTAAAGATAATTTGAATATTTTCATTTTCCTTAATTTTCTACTCCATTTTCTCCCTGGTGTTTAACTTTGCCCCGACGAGCAATAAGTGCTTGCCTGATTTCAAGGGCCTTTTTTTCAGTAACATCATATTTCCACATTATAACAACAGCTAACAGCCCTGTAATCACAGGGATAACTATATCTGCAATCCGAAGATTGGTAAGTGTTTCCACTGACTGCTGATCTATATTTTGATCGAAGCCTACAAAAGACAAAACAACTCCACTTGTAAGTAAAGCCATGGCAGTACCCAATTTCACAGTCCACCAATAAACCGCACCAAACATACCTTCACGTCGCTCACCATTATTCAGTTCATCCAAATCACAAACATCTGCAGTCATCGACATCATAAGTGTAAACAAACCTCCAATTCCAAAAGACAGGAAAGGAATGGGCATAAACATTAGCATGGGATATTCTGGATTGAACCCCCACCATTTCAGGGCATAGCCTACAATCGATAAAAGCGTGGCAATAACAAATGCATTTTTCTTGCCCACTTTTTCAGATATTTTTGTAACAATCGGAATAACAACAATGGCTGTAGCCAAGGCGCTCACAGTACCGAACCAGGCTGGCCATGTTCCTGAGGCAACTTTATCTCCATTAAACAGATAATACACGATAATAAACATGGCGAATTGTGCAATGGTTTGAAAGCCATTAAACACAAAGAATGTAGCACCACATAGCTTAACGAAAGGTTTATTTCTCAGGGTTAGCTTAATGCCTTTGACAAATTCTTTTGTATTAGCGGACATATCACTAAATGACAGGTTTGCCATTTTATCTTTATCGGGTACAATCATTTCTTTGTTAAAAATGGCTGGCATGGCTCCCAGCAACATACAAATTGCACCCACCCAAATCGAAAGTATTCTAGCACCTTCAGGGGCAGAATCAAAAAATGTAGGATCGTAAATAATTACCCAAAACCATGGGGCAATCATCCAGGCTATTTGACCCATCCATTGCGAAACAGCCATCAATCTGGTCCTCTCGTTATAATCAGGTGTCATTTCATAACCCAAACCGATTAAGGGAGTTGCAAAAATGGTATATCCGATGTAGAAAAAGATAGAGACAACTAGAAAGTAAATGAAATTATAGGTCTGTGATTTTTCAGGATCCAACTGCCACATAATCATAAACATTACTCCCGTAATAACACTTCCAAGCAGAATATAAGGTTTTCTCCTCCCCCATTTCGACTTTGTATTATCCGAGATAAATCCCATGATTGGATCTGTTAAAGCATCCAATAGTCGAGGCAAAGCTCCTAAAATACCAGCAAGAATAGGATTCATTCCTAATGACATTACCAAAACAACCATAAACACCCCCAAAGCAGCAGGAAATAACTGGTTAGCTAAATGCCCTGATCCAAATGCAATCTTCTGCCCGAAAGGGACTAGGTCGGCCTGTGCTGTTTTATAATTTGCCATTTAGTTATTTGTTTGTAAAAGTGTATTCATAGTTTACTGGTGTTAATTGTTGATTGCTTTAGTTTTGGTTCTGATAAAACTAAAGCATTACTTTCTTAGGTTTGCGGTCTACCGTATATAAACCCCAGTGCTTCTCGGCCCCCATAACGTTATTAGTTTCTCCTTTCCAATCTTCGTCAAATGCTTCAAACCAGAATGTTGTGATATTCATTTCATCTGTCCATGTCATAAATTCATTATAATATTGCAGTTGTTTTTTTTCGCTGGCCCTTTGTCCAAATTCTGAAGCTACCGAAGGCCATCCCGCTTCGGTAATTACAAATTTTGTATTCGGCAGATTTCTTCTTACTTCTTCAAAATTCGCTATGGAATAAGACATGCCTTCATTGATGTCTTTACCTTCCCATACCGGGTATATATGTAGGGAAACAAAATCAACTGCAGCAGCAAGATCAGTTCCATGATCGGCCCACCAACGGTAATTATCAGCTACAGTAACCGGTTGCTCAATTGAATGCTGAACTTGTTTTACATAGGAAATAATAGTATCGGTAGCAACTTTATGGTCGTTCCAGTCAACTAAAGCTTCATTTCCAACGTTTACAGCAACTACAATATCTTTGTATTCGTTAGCGAGTTCTATTCCTTTTTCAATTTCCAATTTGTTAAGCTCTTTATTTTGGCTTAATTCTTCTTCAGGAATTGGTTCGGATAGCCAACTACAAGTTAGGTGATTACTTAGTTCGGCTTTTAACCAAATTCCAAGCATTACTTTGATATCAATATTATTTTCTTTGATAACGCGAAGCACTATTTCAGAATTCTCACCACTATCATATATTCTAATAAGCTTGAATCCAGGGCCTTCACTTAGCAGTTTCAGATCCTCCATAACTTCATCATAAGATGGATTAACAGCACCATCTCCCCGATCAGGATGTTGTCCTGTTCTGAAACCTGAATAGCAAATTGCTTTGGAAACACCCGATAATAGATCTTTCTTTGCTTGTTTAATTCCATCTGTTTTATGAGTAGATCCTACCATTGATTTTTTACTTGTTTTGTTATTTTGTTCACATGCAAACAGGAACAACAGAGTAACAAACAATATCAGTTGACCTATGTTTCTCATTATTCTTATTATTCCAATTTTCATACTCATATCTTTTTTATCCTTTTCGATTTGAAATAAAAGCCGATTTAGTATTTAAGTTCCTCATGCATATTCCATAGTCCCCAATAAGCCCCTACATCTCCTTCATCTTCCATTTTCCATGATTCGTCAAATGATGAGAAATAGAAAATATCAATATCATCCTCATTCGACCATTTCTGCGCATTTAAAAAATATATCAATGCATTTTTAACAGAGGGTTGTGCACCGTAAAACTCCTCTCCCCTGTTTGGCCATCCTGTTTCTGTTATAATGACTTTTTTATTCTTAGCTACTTTTAAAGCTCTTGCATACATATCCTTCATGTAAAGCAAGGAATACTCTATGGCACATCCTTCCCAAAAGGGATAGCAGTTTGCCAGAATTACGTCACAAGCTTCTGTTATCCTTGGGCGATTTTCAAATTCATAATAAGCATCTACATACCCAACCGGAACACCTGGTATTTCATTCTTTACATGATGTATCCTTAGTAGTAACTCCGCTTCAGTCATATCACCACGATACATAACTTCATTACCCACAGCTGCAACATCAACATGTCCTTCTTTGGCAATCTGAATCAGATTAGATATTTCCTGTTGATTTACTCTTTCATTTCTCCCTAACCAAGCACCAACAAGTGTTTTTAATCCATATTCTTTAGCTATGCGCGGAATCATCTCATTTCCATCAGTACATGAGAATGATCTAATCCACTTCGTATAAGGCTGAATAATTTCAATCCTTTTTCTAATTTGTTCTTCTGATATTGTTGAACCGGGTTTCTGGCCTTCAACGTATGGACTGAAGCATAATCCATTCATTTTTTGCTGAAATACTTTATGAAAAAGTTCACCCAACTCATCCTGACTTTTATATAATGCATTTACTCCTGTAAGGGCTAATATTTTCTCACTTCGATATGACATACTAGTATTTTTTTATTGTTACTTCAATTAACTTAATATCGCCACTACGGCGAAATATCATATTACTATACTCTTCATCTATTGTGTTACCAAGAATCTTTTCAACATAACCATCATTAAATGTGATAATTATTTTTTGACTATCGGAGAATTTGTAAACCATGGGCACCTGGCAGCATGTGAAAGCTATTTGTTTCTCTTTCAATTCAATCTTACGCCTTTCGCCATCTACCGAATAATATTCAAACTGTTGTTTTTTATTAAGGATTTCTTCATCATTAAATAATGACGTATTAAATATAATCTTCCCTTCTTTAATTGTAACTCCCATTTCACCAATCCGTGATATGATATCCTCCTTAACTTGACCTGTTAAGCCAGGTTGTTTTACACCTGATTTTGATGGCGTGTGAGAATATGCATCAGTGGGAAAACCACCGTATAAATCAGGCGATTTATATAATCCTATTCCCGCTTTTATTTCGTAGTAGTGGTCTTTCAATTGCCCTAATACATGAGGTTTGGTTCCCTCACTAACTGCTTTGAAATAACACTCCTGTGTTGCCAAAAGCAATTTGGAAACCATATGCCAGTATATTGACCCTAACCCTTCATAACCATAAAAAGTTCCAGACCTTCCTGTAAATGACTGATGATCAAATATCTTTTCATAAATATCCAGAATCAAGTCTTTTTCTTTTTCAATAAGATGGCTATAACTACCAAATCTTAGATTATTTAATGCCAACTCGAGTCCATCGGCATTTCTGAAGGTCCCATTAAAATGATACTTTCCTTCTTTATCAACTTTAATTATGGATGTTTCACCGTCTTCCAGTAGCTTTTTAAATAATAATGATTTCCTAACCAACTTTTCCGGAATGATGTTTTTATCCATAAACCGAGGTAATTGTCTATCGGGGTATAACATGTAGCTATACTGGTCGGCTCTGAAAATATTGCTATTCTTTAATGAATTAAGAACATTCAATGATTCCATTGTGGACAGGAAACCTGAACTTAGAATTGCCACTTGCCCTTCGAGCATTTCATACAAATTCCTAATGGATATAGTATCTTGGTTAATTGTTATCAGATTATAAGCATGATATAGCCCATCCCTTCGTTTGTTAACTTTGATTGACTGGTCAATATATTTCAAACAGATAGCTGTAAAATCAGCTATATCGCTAACTTTTAACCGTCTCTTCTCACCTGAAAATGAAAAATTATATATTTCATTCCTAAACTTCGAATGTGCATTACCTAGTAAGTCAGCAATTAGCTTACGATCTGAATCTGAGAATCTTTTTTCAATTAATAATATATTGTCTTTAAGTATAGTGAAGACACTTTCAAATAATGCAGCTAATTCCTCACTTACAACTACTTTGCTGATGTTGACACTACTGAATTTTGAATTCCAGAAATTTATAAATCTTCTTAAATAATAAAGAGTAACCATTGATGTTCCGTTACCAACAAGTGCATTGTTGGCATCATTCCATTCGGGTCGTTGGGTGTTTAGCCATATACCTGCTTCAGGTATAAAGTTACTTATCTTTGAAAGTAATGTTACAAGTATTTTTTCACTTAAATTAACTTTATATAATTGATCTCCTGTTTTGTTTTTGAGTAATCTGGCGTCTGCACCTATATACTCAACTTCTGAATTAATTTTACTATTCAGTTCATCATTGAACACTACGGTGTCCTTAGGATTTTTAACTATATCATTGTACGACTTAATTTGGTATGGAACATTTGCGTAAGTAAAAATCTCACTAGTAAGAAATTCATCTAACTTACCAGGATGAAAATTATTGGATATTTCAAGTAGTTTTTGAAGATATATTATTTGATGATCACCCCAATATCCAATATATGACCATGGGTCATTTGGATCAGGAGATTCCCAATCAATTCCATTTCGCATAATCCTGTAAGGATTGTATCCATCAATGGTAGAGGCATTTACAAATTTACATATTATACCTTCAACAAATTCAGGATAGGAAAAACATAGTGCTTCCCAATTTTGAAAAATATCACGCCAGTTTCCTTCATAGCTATATTTTGGGCTTCCGTCTTCCTTTTTTGTTTCAATGGAAAAAAGATTCCAGGGCCTACTAGGGTCACCATGTCTCCGACTAAAAGTTAGTGGTAAGTATTCGTAGGTAATTCGGAGCAAATCAGTGTCATTCTTTTCACTAGCTAACTTAATCAACTCAGTATATGATACTTGATTCGGCAATCTTTCAAGCCACGACTGATGTTCTTTTGCAACCAACCTGTTTATTTGAAGAAGGTAATCCAAGAAGTCAGCAGTTTCAATAGTGTAATTGTTTGTGAAAACACCACCCCTCATTATATTGAATAAGGTATTTGTATAATGACGTGCACAACAAAGTTCGGTATTAGTAATTTGAGAACCATCAGCAAACGACACCATCTTATTTAGATTTAAAGTGCCTTTAACTATATCCTCCTTTACAATATCCTCAATATTTTTTGTGTTAAGAATAGTATGTGCTAGATTGGCAACATCTGTACTCCCTTGATTGATTTCAGCTATTGTAAACCACTCCTTTGTCCCATTTGCAGTCAGATATATTTGAGAGTTTATAAAGTATGATCCTCTCGATGCTTTTACATCAAACTCCGATTCTATTGCTAATCCATTTTTAAAATTAGTTACTTGTTTATCAGAAACTAATATATTAACGTTATTGTCAAATCCAGTTGACCAAACAGTAGTGGCTTTTAGCGCTTCACTGGGTTCTGCTCTATCAACAGGAATCGAGCTTAACATAAATAATCCAAGCGTACTGCCTTCTATGCGTTCATTTTTTTTATACGCATCAAGAAGGTTGCTATATTCGTTTTGAAAACCATAACCAACTCCATACGGAAAAATATTTTTTATACCATCCAGCATCTTAAACTTGATAGCTGTTTTATTAATGTTTTGTACACTGGATTTTTTTACAAAACCAAATTTCTCACTATTATACCATCCATATCTGAAACTAAGCCCTAGGTCTGAATTAACCTCTTCAAAAATGATCTTATTTCCATAAACACTTTTGTATAGATTCCTGGTTATCGTATAGAAGTTGTGTGATTGATCTGTAAATGGTTCCCAAAGAAAAGTTTTTTCATCTTTTTTCACCAGAAAACAGGTACTACTACCGGTTTTACCTTTATAATCATGAATTTTATCAACTGTGTAATAGGGAAATAAAGCATTATCACGGTCTTTTCTTCCTGCTGATAAAGAACCATTGCTAGATATGAACATCCAATGATCTGAATTACTGACAATGCTTATAAAAAAGTCTGGCATTTCATGATAGTTCTTAATCTGATAATACTTTTCATTATCAATATCTACAAACTGACCTGCAATCTTATTTGGAATAGTAATTATCTCGCTTCCGCCTTGGTATATCTTTTCTTTAATCATCTAATTGCTTTTTTGAAAAAATGTTTGCAAATCTTCCAAGGATTTTCCTTTTGTCTCAGGCACTTTCATCAAAATAAAAATTAAACCAATGGCAGCAAATAAACCATAAATAAAGAATGTAGACGCTGTGCCTATGACCGTTAACTCCCATGGAAATATAAGTTGAACCAAAAAACTAACTACTGAATTAATAAAACCAACAAATGATATAGCTACAGCCCTAGTTCTATTTGGGAATAATTCTGAAAACATAACCCACATAACCGGACCTATGGAAACTGCAAATGATGCCACAAAAGCAAGTATGGCTGTCAAAATTAATATTGAGTTAAGTTGTATTGATTTTGAAAGAATTTCGGATTCATACTGGTTTGCCGTGGAAATCCCAAATGCATCTTTTATTGCAGATTTAAATTCTATATCTGATGTAAATTCTATATCTCGAATATGATCGAGTCGCTCAATGTTTACTTGCGAAGACAGTGTGGTAATAGTTTCATCTGTAATCGTATAGGTTGCAGCATTAAATCCATAGGCAAGAACAAACATTGAAATTACAATCCCGCTAACACCTATTATCAAGAGTGGCTTTCTACCAATTTTATCAATTAGGAGTATGGCCACAATTGTAAAAACAAGGTTTGTGAGACCAACATAAATTGCTTGGGAAAAAGATGCATCTACTCCCAACCCTGATTGTTCAAATATCATTGGCGCATAAAAAAACACTGAATTAATTCCTGTTAACTGCTGTAAAACAGCCAGGACAATCCCGATAATAAGAACTGTTCTTAGAGCGGGATTAAATATTTCTTTCAGATGGACTTTCTTCTTATTTGTATCGGAATCAATGCTTTTTTTTACATCCCGCAATTCTGCTACAGCTAATTCTGCACCACTAGTCCGTTTCATTATAATTAATGCCTCTTCTTCCCTACCCCTCATTATGAGCCATCTAGGGCTTCTGGGGACAACAAACAGAGCTACAAAATATATTAATGCAGGTAGGGCTTCAAGACCCAGCATCCAGCGCCAATTGTATATGTCTAATTTTAATACTTTAGTCCATTCGGCATCTGATTGACCAAACTTTAGGATAAGATAGTTAGTAAAAAAGGCGACTGAGATTCCAACTACAATATTCAATTGGTTGAATGACACTAATCTACCTCTTATTTTGGGAGGAGCAATCTCTGCAATATACATTGGTGCTATTATCAATGATGCACCCACACCAAAACCACCCAACATTCTGGCAATTACTAAAAATACGAAACTCGGGGCAATTGCAGATAGTATCGCTGAAAGTGCATATAATACTGCTGCTAATGACAAAATTGTTTTCCGCCCCCATCTATCACTCAAGGGACCGGCAAGCAGCATTGCTAATGTTGCAGTTAGGGTTAATGAGCTTACTGCCCATCCCAATTCAATTTTTGATAAACTAAACTCGGGTTCAATAAATTTAACTACACCTGATATTACAGATGCATCAAACCCCATAAGGAAACCTCCCAGTGCTACAATTAGCGAAATAAATACAATATGACTTTTGCTAGTCTTCAAACTATTTTGTTAAAGATTTATTTTGATACACTCGTACGTAGTCAACCTCCATGGTTTGTGGAAATGCATCTTTATCAATTCCTTTCATGTTTCCCCAGGCACCACCAACAGCTACATTTAAAATGAGATAAAATGGTTTATCATACGGCCACTTTGACTCTCCCAATCCTTCATTTTTATATTCAAAATACAAACAGTCATCAACATAGGCTTTTACTACATCAGGATTCCACTCGAGTATGTACAAGTGAAACTTTTCAGCTGCATCCGGTATAGTAACTATTGCTGTTTTTTGTGTATTCCTTTGCCACTGATAATCTTTAGAGTGCGCAGAAGCATGAATTACTCCAAGTTCATGACCAACGTGTTCCATGATATCGATCTCCCCAATGTCGGGCCAGTTTCCATCACTAAATGTCCAACCTCCAGGCATAACCCAAATTGCTGACCATGTGCCACGTCCTTCAGGTAATTTAGCTGATACTTCAATTCGTCCATATTGCCAATCAGCTTTTGATATCAATCTGGCAGATGTAAACTCTTTATCTTCAAAATTTTCTTGGTGAGCAGTTATATTAAGCTTGCCGTTTTCTACCCAAGCATTATCTATATCAGCTTTAGTATAATATTGGGCTTCAGAATTCCCCCATCCGGCATCATTTCCTTCTGTATCGTACTCCCATTTTGTAGAATCGGGAAGGCCGTTATAATCAAACTCATCACTCCAAACTAACTCATATTCTTCGTTAGCTTTGTAATCTCCTATACAACAGCTTGAAAAAGCAAAGCATACAATTACAAGTAAAATGCCTATTAAAAAAACTGAAGTCTTCACATTGTAAATTTTAATTAATCACTAACAAAAACCGTTTAAATATTTCTATCCTATTGATTTCCAATTTTTATAAATATTGCATACCTTTTCTTATTATGCAGATTCAAGACATTAATAATTGTGCATATAATATACACGATTAAAAATTTGAGAGTATAGGTTAGCAATAGGGTTTGAATTAGAAATAGAATTCAATAACTATTGGCTATATACCCGAACATAATCAATTTCCATTATCTGCGGAAATGAAGTTGTTGCATCTGGTGAACCAGGCCAGTTTCCTCCAACAGCAAGATTAAGTATTAAAAAGAAATTATTATGAAACTCACTTAATTGAGAGGGAACAATATCAGCTGTAAAATAATGATAATCATCCATATAACCTCTAATTTCTTCCTCATCCCATTCAATAGCAAATACATGAAAATCATCAGCAAAAATACCCGAAGACAACATATAACTTTCACCATAATCTGCATGACTTCCATCATGTTCCCAGTGAAGAGTTGAATAAACAGTATTGTCACCATTATTATCACCTCCAACCATCTCCATTATATCGATTTCTCCACATGCAGGCCAGCCAACCGAACTGATATTATCACCAAGCATCCAGAATGCAGGCCATATTCCCTGTCCATATGGTAGCTTAATCCTAGCTTCAACTTTACCATATTTAACATCAAACTTATTCTGGGTTGTAATACGTGCAGAAGTATAATCTCTTCCACCATATGACTCTTCCAGTGCGGTTATGGTTAGTACACCATCACCTACAACTGCATTTTCTTCTCTGTCGGTGTAATATTGAAGCTCATTATTACCCCAGCCTCCACCGCCGGTTTCCATATTCCATTTGTCGGGATCCGGAAGTCCGGTGTAATCAAATTCGTCGGACCATATAAGATCGGGATTATAGTTTGGGTCATCCTGTGAAATAATTACATTTTGAATTAATGAAAAATCATCTCCACCCTTATTAGCGATAAGTTCAACATCAAAGTTTCCTGCAAATGGAAAGTAAGCCAAATGTTCAGCTTCATTTTCAATTACCATATCACGATAAAGCCAACTAAACGAATCAAAATCACCGAATGATGTATTGGTAAGCAAAACGTAATTTAGATTTGATGGATCCACAACTGCACTGAAAGACAGAACCAAACTAGTTGTGGAAATATTTATAGTCTTTTTTGCAATGGTGCTATTACCTGTATAATCCATTATACGAAGAGATACTTCATAATCACCAGCAACAGAATAGAAAATATTATATTCTTCTTTCTTGTTAGTTGTAGTATCACCCTGTCCATTGCCAAAGTCCCAAATCATTGAGTAATACTCTCCTTCTGATTTATTTTCAAAAAAGATGCTATTATCATCAATGTATTGAAAGCTAAAATCTGCTGTAAATCCAGATTCATTGTTTTTATCACAACCTGCTGTAATAATTAAAAGAACCATAATTACCAGCAAAAAAGGTATTGCTAGTAAGTGCTTATTATTACTATGGTTTGAATTAGTTGTCTTCGTCATTAGTAATTATTTTAAGGGTTATTTGAATCTTTTTAATTTCTGCTAATTCATGAAGTTCTATATGGTCTAATACAGACATTGCAAAATCAATTTAATATCCAGGTGACTATTGCAATGTCCATATATAAACCAACTAACCAAAATATAATTATGAATTATAAAAAAATTCCATTTTTAGTTTATTGTACTGGTTTAACGTTTGTGAAAGTGTGATACCATGCGTTAGTTTCGTCTTCCTTAATTCTCACTCTTAAAATATTTTCTGTAACTTCAATTATATCGTATTCACTTTGACCAACATACCAACACATTGCACCTCCATCAGTAAGTAACATTGATGTACCTCTGTAATCACCATCAATGGCTGCTTTAGATGAAGAAGGTGAGAATTTTACTTCTTTTACACCATACAAGGTTGGAACGATGTCTTCACCATAACATGCATCAGGATCAACACCAATTACACCGGCATAGGTTCCTGGGATAAAGGCTTGTCCTTCTGTTTGTTCAAAGGTTAAACCATTGTCTGTTTTAGTAAAAACAAATTCAGCATCATACATACACTCTTTTTCCCAAGGAGCTGAATTCCACCAACTGGCAAAAGTATAATCAAGGTTACCATAATCATCTGATTGGGTACCCATTCCTGCATGACCTGGTTGATCAGCTGCCCAATACCAGGATTTTGAAGAACCTCCGGTTAAGAATTCCAGAGCATCAGGATCCTCAAAATCACTAAGTACTTCAACCTGTGCTGCTTTAACAGAGGTTATGCCCCCGGTTCCAACAGCAAAAACACTAACATTGTATGTGTTAAGTCCATTATCTGAAAATTGATGGGTAATAGTACCATCAGTAGCTGATTCAATTTTTTTACCATCTCCAAATTCAAAATTGAAGGTGATTTTATTATCAGCTGTTGCTATAAAATTTACCAATCCGCTTCCATCTCCATTTGGGTTTTCTGCATCAACACCAACAATTTCATAATTTAATGTTACATTGGAGGGTGCGACTAAATCGCCTAATTCATAACTATCTTTTTGGCAGCCACTTATTACGAAAAGTAATGCAAAAAGTATAATCGAAATATATTGAATATTTTTTTTCATAGTAACTTAATTTAATTTGTTAATTGGAATTGATCGAAATAATATACTGAATCGTCTCCCGGGTTATCAAAATCAAAGAAGACTACAACTTTAACATAATCTGCTGCAGGTGCATCACTAAAATCATAAATTAAATCTTCCCAGGCATTAGCAGTAGTATTTGTTATATCAACTTCATAAACAATACTGGCATCAGCATTTTCGAGTTTTAGCTTAATAACAATACCACTTACAGGACTCCAAGCACTGAACTGTATTTTGGAGTAGGTTACAATATCGATTTCCGATGATTCGAAGAAACAACCAGCCCATACTTCAGCCCCTGAAGTTTTTACCATCTTTGCACTATTTGCAGTTGTATTAAGACCTGTTGGATCGGGATTTGAAACCACCTCAATATCAGCTATGTTACCAAAAGCAGTGAACACAGGTATTTCAGCCTCAAAATCCTGGAACATAAGAGAAGAAGATCCACCTCCATCATTAGCCAGTTCAATTTCATCAAAGTAATATATGGTATCATCACCCGGATTTCCGAAATCAAAGAAAATCACAACCTTTACATAATCTGCTACCGGAGCACCACTGAAGTCATACACTAATTCTTCCCAGGCATTTGCAGTGGTATTGGTTATATCTACTTCATGAACTATGCTTGCATCAGTATTTTCAAGTTTAAGTTTAACAACTATACCGCTTTTTGGTGACCATATTTTTACTTTAATCTTGCTAAAATTTTCAAGATCAAGCAAATCTGTCTCAAAGAAACATCCTGCCCATACTTCTGATGCAGAAGTTTTTGTCATCATTGCAGTATTTTCAGTTGTATTCAAACCCGTTGGATCAGGGTTGGCAACTACAACAACATCTGCAATATTACCAAATGCGGTAAATACCGGAACTTCGCCTTCAAAGTTTTCGACCATTAAAGTTGATGGAGTACTTGCTTGTACAAGTTTAACATCATCAAAATAATAAGTAGCGTCATCTCCTACATTTCCAAAATCGAAGAATATTACAACTTTCTGATATGTGTTACTAAGATCGATAGCAGAATAGTCAAATTGTAATTCCTCCCATTGATTAGAAACAGTTGTTGTGGCATCCATCTCATATGCAATATTTCCGTCATCGAGATTCTCAACTTTAAGTTTTACAACTGCACCGGCTTTTGGTGACCATACTTTTACTTTAAATAGTTTATTTGTTGAAAAATCGATTGGATCACCAAGTGTTAAAAACGATCCTCCCCATTCTGCAGCACCAACAGGTTTAACTGATTGCGCAACTTTTACTGTTGTATTAATACCAGATGGATCGGGATTATCAACAACCGTAGAAACTACATCTCCAAAATCAGTAAAAGCATAATTAACAGTAAAAGATTCAAATGTTATAGGTAGAGTTACCGGATCTGAAGCTGCTGATATCGTTATTGTATCACTAAATTCTGTTGTTTCAGCGGCAGCACTTTTAGCAACAACTCTTATTATATAATCACCAGGTTCAACGTATGTGTGCGTTGCATATTCCTCTGGTAGAGTATGCACTGGGTCTTCATCTGGTACATCACCAAAATAAATATCCATTATTGTAGCATATGTGGCTTTTGCAGTAACCGATACCATTGATGGATTAGTTACATCCTGCGTTATTGTAACTTCAAGATCTTCTGGTGCTTTATATGTAACATTCAAATCATGATTATAATTTGATGTCGTTCCTGTAAGACCAACTGCAGTAATATCCACATTAAAAACACCTTCGGGATAGGTATGAGTAATTATATCAATTAAATCATATTCAGTTGGTGTTTCATCGATTGTGTCGCCAAACATAACCCTGTATTTTGTAGCACCTTCAGCTTCTGGAACAATTGTTACCAAACCGCTATTATCTTGCGTTATATCGAAGATTGCTGTAAGATTAGTTGGAGCATTTACATTATCCAACTCTTTTAAATTATCTATATCCTTTTTGCAGGAAGATGCAAAAACAAGGAGTATAAATAATACTATTATATTTTTCATTAGATTCATCTTTCTATATTTAGGATTAATTATAAAGTGGATTTTGAGACCAGTTACCAGCGGAGAACTCGATTTCCTCTATTGGAATAGGAAACAGTTCATTTTTACCTGCCACAAAGCCTTCAATATCATTAGCAGCTCTTCCGGTTCTTACCAGATCAAAGAAGTGGTGTCCTTCGCCCATTAATTCTACCCTGCGCTCATGATAAATAGCATCGGTAAGTGCTGCTCCTGAATACAAAATATCATGATTATTATCACCAAAGGCTCTGCGACGAACCATATTTAAGTATTCCTGAGCCTTTGAATCAGATAATCCACCACGGTTATTTGCTTCAGCTGCCATTAGTAGTACATCCGAATATCTTATTGACCTATAATTATTTGGGTTAGTTAAGTTTAAATCGGGTTGAGCATTATCACTCCTTTTTCGAGGAAGATACTTTCTATTAAAATATCCGGTATGTTCATAACCAGTTGAATATGTAGCACCTGTGGAATCTGCCCAAGCTTCGATATCCAGGATAGTTACACCTTTACGATGATCACCTAATTCAAATACATCAACAGCCTCTTGTACAGGTACATTAAAGCTAAATCCGGAGGTAAAATATGGCCCATCATATGATCTAACCCCACTAAAACCAACAGCAACATTGCCTTCAACACATTGTAAACAAGTGAAACTTGCTCCTTCAGCGTCAGTATATTGTACTTCAAAAACTGATCCTGATCCATTTTCACCATCTGCTTCGAATATTGAATTGTAGTTATCAACTAGGAAGTAAGGTCCTCCAGTAATAACCTTATCCAGCGCTTCGGCTGCTTCTGTAAATTTCTCCTGAAAAAGATATGCTTTCCCTAATAACGCTTGGGCAGACCCTTTGGTAGCTCTGCCTGTTTGTGCCTGTGTAACTGGCAAAACGCTTGCAGCATAAATTAAGTCTTGTTCGATGAATGCATAAACTTCCGAAACTGGCGAACGTGGAATAGTCTTTTCATCTCCTAATTTGAATCTTTCATCAACTTTTATTGGAATAGGACCAAACCATTTAACTAGTTCAAAATTATAATAAGCTCTTAGGAAACGAACTTCGCCAATCATTTGTTCTCTGCCATCGAATTCCGTCTTATCTCTAAACTCCATAAAATAATTAGTGCGCTGTACACCTGCAAACATCCAATCCCAAATATCGCTTAAGTTGCTATTTGTTGGTGTTTGGATCATATCATCAATTTGTTGCCATCCTATTACATCTGTAGGACTTTCACCTCCACAAAGTGTGTTATTTGAGGCTATTTCACCAACGATTGCATTTGCATAAGTAGATTGTAGTAAATCGTACGACGCAACAAGTGCTTTGTAATAATCATCCTCTGAGTTAAAGTAGTTTTCAGAGTCGATTGAGTACTCGGGGGAGATTTCAACAAATTTATCTGAACAGGAATATCCTAGAAATAAAGTTAGGATAGTCGCTGTTATTATTGTTTTATTAAATATTCTTCTTTTCATCTCTCAGTTTTTATAAGTTAATGCTAAATCCAAACCAATAAGTTCTGGCGGCAGGATAAAATCCTGAATCGAAACCTGAGCCAATAGGTTGCCCATTGGATGCTCCTGGATCGAAACCCATATATTTTGTAAGTGTAACAAGGTTATTTACAGCCACAAAGAATCTAACTTCATTAATTTTAATTCTCTGTGTTATTGTTTGAGGAATTCTATACCCTACTGAAATTCTTTGAAGTCTTAAATAGGATCCATCTTCAACATAATACTCTGAAAAAATTGTATTTGCTGTAGCGTCGTAAGTAACGCGTGGCACTGAATTGCTTGTTCCGGGTCCTGTCCATCTGTCAAGTGTAGTACTTAACCTGTTTACATCGGGTTGTGCTCTTTCATAATTTCTTACTATGTCATTACCAATGCTTGCAAAGGCGTAAGCAACAAAATCAAAGTCTTTATAACGTAGAGATATATTTAATCCCATTACAAAATCAGGGATAGGATCACCGATATAGGTTTTGTCATCAGAATTAATAACGCCATCTCCATTATTATCAACAAATCTTATATCACCAGGAGAAGCTTCTGCTCCCAATGCAGCTTGTGATGGGTGAGCATCAACATCAGCCTGAGTTTGGAATAATCCGTTGGTTTTGTATCCGTAAAAATAACCTATTGGCAAACCTTCTTCCATACGAGCAGGGGCAGGTTGTCCAACTCCAAAACTTCCACCAGGGTAGAAACCAGTACCATTATCAACTTTAAGTACCTTATTATCAAGTACAGTTAAATTATAGTTTATCCTATAGCTAAAATTTTCAACCGCAGGGCCACGAAAACCAACAGCAAACTCAAAACCGCTATTACGTACAGTTCCTGCATTTATAGTTGGGCTACTTGCCCCTGGTGCGTATGTACCAAGAATACCCGATACAGGAATATTAGGAATTAATAAATCTTTTGTTGTTTTAACAAAGTAATCGGCTGTAAAATCCATTCTATCCTTTAGGAATGTGAGGTCGAAACCAACATCAAGTTGTTCTGATTGTTCCCATTTAATACTAGGATTTGGTAAAGTACCAATAGCAGCTCCATAAACAAGTTGCCCGTTAAGTACATAAACGCCCTCTCCATTGAGTTGGGAGATATATTTGTAAGCTTCGATTTTATCTGAACCCAGAATACCATAACTAGCTCTTACTTTAAGAAAGTCAATCTGCTCAACATCCTCTAAAAAACTCTCGTCAGATACAATCCATCCCAATGTTGCAGATGGAAAATAAGCAACTGCATTATCAGGACCAAATTTCGTGGAAGCATCTCTTCTAAACATAGCAGATACCAGATATTTTCCTTTATAGTCATATTGCGCTCTTGCAAAATAGGATAAACGTCTTTGGTCATATGTATATGATCCAGATGAAATACCATCAATATACCCGGTTGTAAGGCTTATATCTGCAAACTCCCAAGAATTATTTGGTACATCATAGCCAGTAGCATTAAGTCCATTACCCCATTCCTTGAAAACAGTTGTTCCAATTGTTCCGGTAACATGATGATCCTCTGAAAAAGTATTATCGTAGGTTATGAAACCATCCATAGTGTAGTTATTATCATTAACTTTGTATTGATATACACTGCTTCGTGGAACATTAAAAACTTTATTTTCTCCATAATCAACTACTTTAGTGAAAGATTTACCGTTGGAATATGAAGAATTAAAACCAATTCTTGCGGTTGCTGTAAAATGTTTCGCAAATTTTGCTTCTAGACCTAAGTTGCCATTTATTTTATTCAAATAATACGAATTATAAGTATTTGCAATTTGTTGTAGTGGGTTAATAATTTCAATACCTACGTTGGATGGTGCTATAAAATAGCTTCCATCAGGGTTGTAAACAGGTACCGTAGATGGCATATTAACAGCATTGAATAATACCGACCCCAGACCAAAATCGTTGAAAGAGGTGCGGTCGACATGTGTGTAGGTAACAGCTGAATTAAATTTAAGCCAACTGGTAAAATCTGCTCCCATTGCCAAACGAGCTGTATTTCGTTCATAGCCAGATTTATCACCACCAACTATACCCTTTTGCCTAAAGTCGGATGCACTTATCGAATATGTCATTTTTTGCGACCCACCTGAGATATTTATATTATTATCAAAAATAGGAGCAGTTGAAAAAAGCTGATCCTGCCAATTAGTCCCTTTACCTAAGCCTGATACATCTGGAAAAGGAAGTTCTTTACCAGCTGCTGCATAACTTTCATTTAATAGTACAGCATATTCAGTTGCATTGAGAACAGGTAATTGTCTGGTAGTTTCCTGAATCCCGGTAGTACTATTAAAAGTAACTGTAGTGGGCGTATTACGTTTACCTGATTTTGTTGTTATAAGAATGATACCATTTGCACCAACAGTACCATAGATAGCTGCTTGCGCATCTTTAAGCACTGTTATTGTTTCGATATCATTGGGGTTAAGAGTGTTTAAATCCCCCACATATCCATCAATTATGGCTACAGGTGAAGCATCACCGTTTGTTGAAATTCCCCTGATACGAACATCTATGCCTGCACCTGGCGCACCTGATTGCTCAGTTACGTTTACCCCTGTCATTGTTCCTTGTAGGGCTTGCTCAACCTTTACAGGGTTCAACTGTTTTATTGTTTTAGAATCAACTATTGATACTGCTCCTGTAACATCCTTTCTCTTAACAGTACCATAACCAATTACTACGACTTCATCCAACTGTGAAATGTCAGATTCCATAAATATGTTAAAGATGATTTGATTTTCAACAACAATTTCCTGTGATGCCATGCCTATAAAGGAGAATATAAGGGTATCGCTTGGATTAATGTTATTTAGCAGAAAATCTCCATCTATACCGGTTGTTGTGCCAGTAGATGTTCCTTTAACTATCACTGTTACTCCCGGAATTGTTAGACCATCGTCGGACGAAGTAACTATACCTGAAATTGTTTTCTCCTGTGCAACAAGGTGCACCGCAGAAAACAAAAAAAGGAAGGTTAAAATAAAATAAATTTTTTTCATGCGTTATGAATTTTAATTTATAATTATAAAATGAATAAAATACTCTTTTGAATTCCTGTAAACTCTCATATATATTTTTTAATGCAATCGATTGCAAATATAAACGAAGAGGAACGCTTAAGTCAAGTAAATAAACTCAACAAAATTACGTCACACAAATATTTTAATACATCAAAGTTACTTCATTACAAACTTTAAACGCTGTTTATCTGATATTTGTGAAATTATATTATCACACAAAACAATACATCAATTTAGATAAAAGATGGAATCTACTAAATATAAAATTCTATCACATGCTCGTATAAATAAGAATAATGTTAAAAGGATAATATATATTCAGTCAGATTTGTTTCGCGAGTAATTCCAAGCCTTTTTCTGAGCCTGTATCTACTTATTTCAACACCTCTTGTGGAGATATTCATCAAAACAGATATTTCTTTACTTGAAATATTCATGCGCAAATAGGCACACAACTTAAGTTCACGAGGAGTAAGGTCTGGAAATTTTGATTTTATACGTGTTAGGAATTCTTCATGCACGTTTTCAAAGTGTGTTTCAAAAACCCTCCATTGTTTCTCATTATCAATTTCCTTGTTAATACCTCTGACGAGTCGGGTTATATCGTGTTTATGTGTTTCGGAATCAATATAATTAGCTAATTCTTTTAGTTCATCACGTAAGGTAATAAGCAGTTCATTTTTCTGAAGCATTTGCATTGTTGAGTTTGCAAGTTCTTTATCTTTTAGCTTCATCCCTTCTCTTAGCTTGTCATTCCTCATTCTAATTATTTCTTTTTCAGATTCAAGTCCTTCCCTTTGTAATTGCTCTTCTTTTTTTAGAAATAATTCCTGTTGAGTTTTTTCGATATTCTTTTTTGACTTCATATATCTTCTTTTCATCAAAAGAAGTAATAATAAAATTAAAACAACAAATAGTGTTGCATATATAATATATGCTAATATAGATCTTAAAAATGGTGGTTTTACTTTAAATGAAACACTTTGTTCATTTGTAACAGTACCATAAATATTGATTGCCTTTACTTTAAAAGTATAATTACCTTCAAATAAATTTGTATAGTTTCGTGTACTTTGGTGTGTCCATTTTGACCATTGATTGTCATTTCCTTCTAAAAAAGTGGAATAAAGGATGTCTCCTGAATTTTCAAAGTCGTTTGAAGCAAAAGAAAACTCTACTCTGTTATTCACAAAATCGAGCACAATCTCATTTGATATCATCGAGGAGTATGTATAAACAGAGTCAAGGTTAAATGTCCTCATTGACAATAAGTATGTTTTAAATCCAAACGAATAATATTTTTTGAATTTTGGATTATAATGAACAAACCCGTTCTCAACACCAAAAAAAACATTTTCATCATCAAAAGGATAAACAAATTCAAAACTGCTTACAAACGTACCTTCAAGTTTTTTAAAGGGTATAGTTACATTTGTATAACTTCCATCTTCACCATATCGTAAAACTCCAACATCTTCATTTGTAAAGTACCATATATTTTTTTTTGAATCTGTTTTTATGGAGCGCAAAAAGTCGCCTTTAAAAAGGTTATTGATTTTAGGGTTTATTGTAAATTCCCCATGTTTAGGTATGTATTGCATTATTCCTTCGTTGGTTGCAAAAAGTAATGTATTATCAATCATAGTCAACCCTGATACCTGATCAGGTACATTATCTTCTTTACTATTAAAAAATTCTAAATTTGTTATACTATCATAACTATCATTAAAATTAAGGTGATAAATGCCTTTGTAACCATGAGTAATCCATAATGATCCATCATTATCAAACTCCATTTTTCTTGATGATTGTGAAAACCCTTTAATCTGCTTATCAAATTTCCACTTCCCGTTATCTTTAATGTATGTAACTAAGCCGGTATAAGTTCCTCCAATAATTTTTTGAGAATTATTTGGAGTTTGCAAAAATATCCATCCGCCAGGAATATCAGAAATGCTAAAGGCAACATCATTTTCAATAATGTACGCTCCATTATTATGACCGCAAAATAGAGTTCCATCAATATTTTTCAGTGTCCAGACCTGTCCCTGTGTTTCTTCAATCAGCTTCATTCTTTTTGATGAAATCCTGTTTAATGAATCTCGCTTCTGAGTAAATAATCCTTGATTAGTACCAAGATAAATCCTGTTATCATTAATAAAAGCTGAATAACCCGTACTCACATTGTAGTTATGCGAAATTTTTGACAGAGGTAAGTTTAGCTCAACATAATCAATTCCATGATCAGTGCCCAGCCAAAGGTTACCTAAAAAATCTAATCCCATACATAAAATAGTATTATTTTGCAAGCCATCAGATTTGCTTATATGTTGTAACGGATTGCTTTGCATATCACAAATTAATAAACCACTTTGTATTGTGCCAAACACCATTGTATTATTAGGGAGAAGTGAACTGCAGTAGATTTGGTTTTTATTTAAAAACGAAGTGGTTTCGGTATTGCTCACAGGTGTTAATGAATTACCATCATATAAATAAGTTCCATCTGAAGATGTGGCAATAAGTAATTTATTATCAACAGGTAATATCCCCCATATTTCTTTTCCTTTTAATGGTTCCATTCCGCTCAAAGGATACAAATTACCCATTGCATATCGCATCAGGCCTTTCTCTATATCATTAACATAGTATTCATTGTTTACCATAAATGAAAAATGAAATAATGAAGGAGCGTCAATAACGGTAAATTTTTCATTCTTATAAATGAATAGTTGATAATATGTTTGAAAAAATACTCCATCAGGATGAATATAAATTTTCCAAACATCACCAAAATCAATATTTTCTTCGGGCAAAAGGTTCAATAAAGAATGGAATTTTGCACCTCCCATTTCACCAATTTCAAAATAGCCCAACTCATCATATCCTCCTGCAAATAAAACCTTGTTGGAGCCATTTTCAATTGATCTTAAAATACTACCATTAGGTAATTTGTATATATTCCAGTTTGTACCATCAAATTCTAGCAATCCATCATTGTTAGCAAAGTACATCATTCCATTAGTGCCCTGTTGAATATCCCAGGTTTGGCTCCCGGCAAGATATTCGGATCGCTGAAAATTTCTAACAAATGGGGTTCCTATGGAATAGGTATTTGCTATCGTGTGCAGAAACGATAAAATAATTAAAACTAATAATAATCTCTTTTTTACCATTATAATATTTTATTATGGCGAATTTAAGTAAATCATTTTTAAACAGTTTGTAATTAATACTTATTTATATACTTTTGAAATATTAAATTTCTTCAATTTTTACCAAATCTATATTTCTTCCATACCCATTATACAAAATCCTTTCTTTAAGCCAAGCTCTTCCGCCTCATCACCTTGTAGTACAAAAGTAATCTGGCGGTGAAGTTTTCTACCAGTATATAATTTCTGGTCTTTATCATACTCTCTCAACAAGAGTTCATGTCCAGCTAAAAAACCTCTGTCATTTTTTCTAAGCTCAAAAGGTTTTTTCCCATTCGCAATTAATTTGAAATAATCTGACCAGGTTTTAAGTTCATGAATCATATCTAAAAAATTTAGTTATTTAGGAATGCTTAAATAATAATACGTAGTATAAATTCTATTTAATAAAAACAACATGCTGGCTATGTATTTTACCATCGAATCGATATCGACACAAGTAAATGCCCGGGATTGTATTAGCAACAATATTATTGATTTGTGTCTGTTCAATTTTTGATACTTTAATTTTTTGTCCCAAAAGGTTAAAAACCTCAACTTTATCACCCAATAATTCAGGTTGCTGACACTTTAAATGTATGGTATTTTGACTCGTGTATAAAATTACTTTAGGCTTTGTAAACGGAGTAAAACTATTGCCAAGCGACAATTCGTTGGTGGTTATATCGGTAAACCCATTAAGGATTTTTGCATTTAGCGTAACCGACACTTCATCTGCCCCATTTGTGTTTCCTGACAACTTAATCATTGCCTGTGAAGCATTTAAATAGCTTACTGATTCTATAATCATTCCAGATGGAGCATTATTCAATTCAAAATAATTATTTTTAAGAATTGGATTACTGAAATATTCATCTGACAAAGTAATTTCCAGCTCAGGAAAAAAACTTGATAATTCGGCGGATGGCATAAGCATGAAGCCAGGAATGTTGTTGTCAATCCAGTTCAATCTGTTAAAAAGCCATGTTTCAAAAAATGCCACTTCATCATTGTAATCATTCCCCTGCCAGTTATAATTAGGCCATACATATTGCCCCAAAATGGGCCATCTTTCGTAGTTTCTATGCTGGGCCTCATCTACATACTCTACTATTGAATCAATGGCATATTCAATCTTATCATTACTTAATTCATTATCTCTCAATTCCTGCCAACGGGTATAAAACAGATCTCTAAAATAAGGGTCCTCCATCATACGTTTCCACCAAAACATAATACTCCAGTCGTTAGGCTCCACCATTGAATACCTCCAACCAGTGTAATCGTTGCCAGGAGGCCAATAATCAACATTTGAATAACCTAGGTTAAAATCCCATGCCGGGCCTGCAAATAGTTTTCCACCATCGCTGTCCTTTTCCTTATAAAAATAAGTACTGTACCTGTATTTATCAACCTCCTTGCTTATTTCGCATAGAATCATCTGATCGACAAAGGAAGCTGAGTTAAAATAACTTTTATATCCACAATTTGCGTCGGCAAAGCTTGAATTGGTTAATACATTTTCTGACGTAGTAATGTAGTCCTCAATGTAATTTCTCTGTTGCTGTACTATATCCTCAGCTTTGGGGTAATAAAACTGAAATATGATATTCATGGCATTTGGATATGCAGGTGTTGGAATCGATTTCCAGCCATCGGTACCATATTGGAAATCCGGGTCTATTTTATCAACCTTCACAATATAACCACCGGTGAGTTCATCACCAGCAATATCTTCAGGCTTTAATTTAGCAATATTTACACGGTTATCATCCCGTTTTATCTTCTCCATTAGGATGTACACACCTTTATAATCATTATTAATGATAACTTCGCAATAGGCCATTCTAGTACAATAAGAACCAAGCTTACTGCCCATATAAAATGATATAAAATTCCTAAGCATGGATTTATCACTGTATGGAGCATACAATATCCAGTCATTTTCCGTTGGCATTCCAAGTATAGGCACATTTAAGTTTTCACCATCTTCATCCCTTGTTTCGAAAGCATAAGATTTCTTTGGAAACATTTGCGAGCTCTGTCCCCGTATTTCTATTCCAACAAAACCATCATAATCATTTGGAGGATCGTATTGGTTGTTCATATTTCCCTGTCCATTGTCAATAATCCCCATGTTGGCAGTTATTTTGGGTTCATCAGGAATATCAACTCCATTTGTATTGATGATTATTATTGGCAAATTGGTTGTGAGTCCGGGAGTATCTTCAGATAGGCACAATACATCGTCAATAAACCATTGATCTCCGGGGTTGGTTCCAAGAAAATCAAAGAATATTACCAAACGGGTATAATCGGTAGCGGTGATTCCTGAAAAATCAAACTCAAGATCATCCCATTGACCAGGGGTTGGTGCTTTTTCAATTTCCTGCCATGAAGTGTTGTCACTATTCTCAAATTTCAATAGTACAGTACCACCAGATTCTGGAGCCAATATCTTTAAACGATAAACAGGGAATGTGATAAAGTTTACAGGAACAATAAAATTAGTAAAAATTAAATCGTAAGGGTTCTCACCTGTTACCACCTCCATGCAATGAGTCGATGGATTTATTCCTTCCTGCATAGGGTTATTAACAGTTATGCCAGAAGGAGCAGAAACTACCCATTCTACATTTATTCCATCCCAATTAGCAATGGTGTCAGTAAGTTGAGCTGAAACGGTATTTGCTAAAAATAAGCTTAGTAATAAAGTAACCCAATAAGTAACCCTTGATAAATCAATCTTGTAAATCATTTTATGGTATAAGAAAAACAACAATTTTCAACAAAGTTAATGAAAACGGGTAAATGAAAAAAGTATCAATACCTATGAGTAATGTATTTTTTGTGAGAGTTCTCCGTTCCCTTACAATATATTATTGATTATCTGAATTAGTCAATCTGTTTGACGTAATTATAATGTAGTTTTAACAGAGCATTTTGATGTTTAGGTGGTATTATTATTAGGTTGCTTTTGCGGTAATCCAACCCCTGTTGAAGCAGTATAAATTCTATACCAATGTTCGTCTGTTAGGTGTATATTTAATTCATCTACTGCATTTTTTACTCGTGTTTAGATACAGGCTTACAAAAATATAAATGTAGCATTCGATACTTTGTCCGGACTCGTAAGAAAATACAAGGAAATTCAATGGCTTCTACAAAATTCGTCAAAGACCAAATGTTTTTTATACTACTCTATATAAATTTCTCGAAAACAACAAGTATTCACAAGTGAACTTTGAACTAATTCTTACACATTTTTATACAGAATTTGGGAGCATTAAAGCTTCTTTTTCAAGTAAAATTGCTGCAACAATAAATCCAAATTTACCTGTTTGGGACTCTATAATATTAGAACACACGAAATTAAAAAAACCAGGTTCTCATTTACCTAAAGATGTGAGATTAAGACGAACAGTTGATCTATATAACTTAATTTCAAAATTCTATACAGATTTTTTGAAACATAAATTAGCTCATGAAATGATTTCAGATTTTAACAAGCAGTTTCCTGAATCAAATATCTCAGATATTAAAAAAATAGATTTAATTTTTTGGCAATCAAAAGCATAAATTGTATTCTAAACTATTTAGCCATAAACATTGCAAACATTGCAAAACACACATAAAAATTAGAACAATCTCAACTTTGACTTATGAGATCTCCTAACCATCAACCTTGTCTGAACAACATACCAAAATAAGCAAGTTATCTCCCTAAGATTTCCATAATTCTAGCATTTTTTTTGCAGCATCCTCCTCATCAATTTTTATATACCTCAAAAACGCAGCTTCTGTTTTATGCCCACTTATTTTTCTGATAAGTAGCGTGGGCATACCTCTGTTAAATTGATTTGTACAAAATGACCTTCGGCAAGTATGTGAAGAAATGAGTTCATACTTTTGATTTGTTGTTTCTTCTTTTTTTATCCCAACTTTTTTTACAGTAATTATTTCTTCAAATAATTCTGCTTTTTTACCTACTTTTTTAATGTTTTTATTAAATTTTTGTAGAGTAATATCCTGAGGAGGATTATTATGATACTTATCTAGTACTTCTCTTAAAAGTGGCGAAATTGGTATTACAATTGATTTATGAGTTTTGGCTACTTTTTTCCTTATAAAGTCGCCTTTTATATGTCCTGACCTAAGTTTTGAGAAATCTGAAAACCTTAACCCTGTTTCACACCCTATAATAAATAAGTCTCTGTACTTTTCTAGTTGGGGTAATTCTGATAAGTCTACTTCATAAATGGTCTTAATTTCTTCTTCATTTAAATAGATGCTATCAACTTCTTCTGTTTCAACTTTAAGAAATGACAAATCTTTGTAATCTGTGATTCCTCTTTTTATGCAGTCACGCATAAATGCTTTTAAGTTTTTAATTTGTTTACCAACTGTATTAATAGACAATCCTTTTGTTTTATCAGGTTTAATAGCATCATAAATAAGATACTCTCTTAATTTTACATAGTTCTCATAAGTAATAGTATTAAATGTAAGTTGAACCTTTTTATCCTTCTGGAAGTTTGTCAAGTGCTTTTTGAGAGAATTGTAATCCTTTATCACATCTTTGGATACTCTCATTTTTGAACCTTCAATAAAGCTCTCAAGATGAGAAAAAAAGTCTTTCTTCTTATCTTTATCATTAAAAATAATATCCGTATCAAAAATGGATCTGACGTAATCAACTGTAGGTTCAATTTCTTTGATTAATGCATCCTCTACAATTCTTTCTACTTTCATTCTAAGAGAATCAATGAAACTAGAATATTCTTTATATTCTGGATGATTCTTTCTTAATTTATTGATATCATAATTCCAATACTTGGCAAGAATATATTTGCCAGTATTTAGCAAAGTCCTCTTTTCTCTGGTATAATTATAACGGATATAAATAGGAAAAGTTTTATCTTTCCTAGAGCTGGTTTTCTTAATGACAAATCCTACTGTTTTCATAATTATTGCATTTAAGTAAAATGCAAATATAATCATTTACGTCGTGCATGCGTCGTGCAAAGTGGGGTAAAATGATATAAAATAGATAAAACCTAAAATGCATAAAGCTATGTAAAGCTGGTTAATAAAGGGCATAGAGGTATATATTTATAAATATGAGTAAATGTATAAAGAGTCCCGTCCAGACCGCTAAAGCCTCGAGAAATCGGGGCTTTTTTTATGCCCAAAACTCTCTTAAGCCGTATTGTTACCAGCATACGTGCCAATACATGCCAAATGTGCATTCTCTCTATATTCTCCCATTATGCACCCAAATGCATATATATGACATGATTTTTCTCCCAATATTCTCCCCTTCGGTTTTTGGGGGAGAATTTTTTTTATATTTGTAGAAATTATTTAAGTATGAAACCTAAGTCAGCTAAGATCAATATAGTATTCGACCGAAAGGGCACTGCAAAAACAAAAGGCGTTGGGCTGATTTCATTATACTGCTACTTCAGCAATAAAACTAAAACATACATCTCCACAGGTATAATTCTTACACCTAACCAATGGGACAAGGAGAAAAAGGAAATCAATTCTGAACATGATAACTACCTTAAACTAAATCAGTATTTACGAAATCAAGTAAATACTATTATGAATCATGACATTGACCTACAACTAACAGGAATAGTCCTTACTAAAAAGAGGCTTGAGGATTTTTTGAACAGCGATGGAGGAGATTCCTTTATTAAGTATGCACAGGATCAGCTCAAACGATCCAACATTGCTATAGAAACTTATAGGAGTCAAAAAAGATCCCTTGAGATATTCGAGAAATTCGCAGGGAATATTGCTTTTGCAGACCTCACACTTGACCTACTAAATGACTTTACAATAGAACTCCGGAAGGATTACTCTGAGAATACAATCTGGAAGGTGCACAAGGATTTAAAGAAATATGTAGCACTGGCCATCAAGCAAAATAAAATTAACTACCAGGCCAATCCATACATGCACTTTAAGAACATACCCACTAAAGCCAGGCATGTATATCTGAACTATCAGGAATTAGCAGAGTTGGAAAAGTTAGAAGCTCCAGAGGGCGAAGCAAATACGATGCTTAATTTTTTCTTGTTTGGGTGTTACACAGGTTTAAGGTTCTCTGACTTGAGTATACTTACCGGCAGGATTATTACTGAGAGGGAAGGAAAGCTCGTGCTCACTCTCCAAAGTATGGTTAAGGTAGATAAACGAGTATTTCTTAGGCTTTCGGAATTATTTGATGGTAAGGCTGAAAATTTAATCCGTCCCTACTGGGAAAAGTACGGTGACACTGATAATATCTGGGGTCTGAAAGTAACTAATCAAGGTATCAACTTGGCGCTGAAAATATTTCAGGACGAAGCCAGCCTTGAGAAGTTACTGACCATGCATGTTTCTCGTCACACATTCGGAACACTCTATGCGCATCAAACAGGATCTATTTTCCAAGTCATGAAAGCCATGGGCATAGCGAAGTTTGAAACAGCACAGGTGTATATTAATTTAAGTGATGAGCTTTAATGTACTTATCGAAGTCTGTGTCTTTCATTCGCCAAACGCCTCTCAACTTAAATAATCCGGCTTTTTGCATACTTGGGGCCATTCTAAGGAATGTACGATAACTAACTTTCATCCTCAGCATAAGTTCTTCAGAGTTAAATACTTTTATTTTATCCTCGTGGAGACGTTCCACTGCTGCAAGTATAATTTCAAGCTTGTTATCTAATTTACTGTAGTCTTCGATTGTTGGAATATTCATTTTTCCGTGTTTTAATTTATTTAAAATTAGTTGTTATAAAGATTCGCTGAAAAACCAGAGCAATTCCGAGAGCAATGTGTGACCCAGACTATAAAGAAAATCTAGGATCCAATTCGATTGTTATTGTTTCAAGCTTTTTTTAAGCAATCCAAAAGTACGATAATGCGGCACTATTCACAAATTAAATATTTAACACCCCATGTGGATAGATAATTGTTAAATAATTATGATAAGTAAATATATTTTATATGTGATCGATACAATACAGGGACTATTAGCTTGATATATAGTCTTCTATCACACTCTACCAAAAGAGGATTTCCGTATTCGTTACCCACGCCTATAGTACTTGATTTGGCCCTAATCACTAAAAATCTAAAATGCTATATTACTACTGTAGCCCTTTCTTCAGTATATGCCATTCATATCACTTGTAAATACTGCTTATTTATTTCAGGTATGAAGCAGACACCCTTACACCCATAAAATTCTAAAAAAAATTTACCCAAAGCTCCCAAAATCAGCATACCACCTACACACCATTCCCCCCCTAAGTCTTGGAGGTCATAAGACCCCCTTAACTTATTTATAAACTAAAATTATTAGTCATGGTCAAGATTATTGATTACAGGCAGCATGAAAACGCTGCTGGAGAAACATTTTTCTCTCTAATCCTACAGGGAGAAATAAATCTGGTGGAGAGCCAGAAGACAGGTATGTATTATGCCACATCTCAAAACGCATCTATTACATCTACTTTCGATGAAAATACCTGTAAGGGGCTAGTTGGAAAAGAAATACCCGGAACAGTAGCTAAAGTTGCATGCGAACCTTACGAGTACGCTATTCCTGAGACAGGAGAGATAAAAACACTTCAGCACCGCTGGATTTATCTTCCGGAAGCTGTAACTGAAGAGCAGGTTGTATTCGAAGAAAAAGTAGAGCAGCCAATTACTCAAAGCACATTTTAAATTTAACCTGGGAGGTGTATATAGCCTCCCTTTAAAAACTTATTATCATGGAAATTAAAAAAGCTGAAAGAAAGCAGGCTAAGATGAAATTAGCTCTGCAAGGTCCTTCTGGCTCAGGTAAAACATATAGTGCCTTGTTATTAGCATTTGGTTTATGTGGGTCGTGGGAGAAGATCGTTGTTATTGATACAGAAAATGGATCTTCAAATCTTTACGCCCAGCTGGGTGACTTCAATGTAATATCATTATCAGCCCCATACTCCCCTGAGAAGTTTGTGTCAGCAATAAACTTAGCTGAGGCTTCTAACATGAGTGTGATTATTACCGATTCAATCTCACATGAGTGGGAAGCTCAGGGAGGTATACTAGATATGCACGGCTCAATGACAGGAAATAGCTTCACCAATTGGTCGAAATTAACCCCTAGGCATAACTCATTTGTACAAAGTATACTTAATTGTAGCTGTCATATAATAGGTACAATACGCTCTAAGCAGGATTATGTACTTACAGAAAAGAATGGTAAGCATGTACCTGAAAAAGTAGGCCTGAAAGGGGTTACTCGTGATGGGATGGACTATGAATTCACGGCTGTGCTTGATTTGGATATTAAGCATAATGCTACTGCTTCTAAGGACCGGACAGGTTTGTTTATGGATAAGCCACAGTTTATTATCACCGACAATACCGGAAGGAAAATACGCAGCTGGTGTGAGAGTGGAAATAATATATCCGATGTAATCCTTCAGATACAAAGATCCAAGAGTATAAATGTCCTTCGGGAGATTTATAACAAATACCCTGAACACCGCACTGAGCTTGAAAAACTTTTTAAAGAGCAGAGGAGCATTATTGAAGCGGATACTTATACTAATGAATTAACCCTAAACACATCGGAAAATGGAACTAGTTAAAGTTGACCCTATAATCACCTCTCTGGTGAATAAGAAAGCATCAGATGACAACTTTATTGTTTCCAATACAAGTGCTATAGAACTTGAAATTATTAGAAACGACTGTATCATCCCTAACTTCGCTAAGGACAATGAATCTACTATCAGCCATGCTGAATTTATAGATGCTGTAGCTGAAACTGTAAGCCATGTATTTCAGAAAGAAGAGATCCTCATTCCGGCTGTAAGGGTATCACACCCGATTAAAGGGAGAATTCCTGAGGCTATGGGTAAACCAGCCAAAGAGTTGCTTCCATATGAGCGTACATTGTATTATGAACGCATGGCGTTTGCAATTGAGATCCCATCCATACGTGAAACTATTATGGGTAACAGTCTATCATTAGTTGTAGGAGGAATACGTTCCTATAATTTAGAAAATCTATATTCGAGGAAATCCCTTGAGAGATTCAAAATATTCATAGGTTTCAAGAACTTCGTGTGTACAAACTATTGTATTTCTACAGATGGGTTTATAGATGATCTTCGGGTCTCAAAGCCGCATGAGTTAATAGAGGGTGTATATAACCTAGCAGCTGAGTTTAATGTTGTTCAGCAGCTCAATAATCTTAAAGCCCTGGGTAATTATAGCTTAAGTGAAAGCCAGTTTGCTCAAGTGCTAGGTAAGATGAAAATGTACCCCTATCTCCCTAAAGGTATCAGAAGCAATATTTCACCTATGCTACTTGGAGATTCGCAGTTATCGGCTTTAGTTAAGGCCTATTATCAGGATGAAAACTTCAATGTAGCCCCAGAGGGAGATGTTGATCTCTTTAGATTCTATAATTTGTGTACAGGAGCTAATAAGTCCTCTTACATCGATTCATTTCTTAACAGGGGTGTCAGCCTTTTAAATTTATCAAATGAGCTTAAAAAAGGGCTAATTGATAAAGGTAGCTCATGGTATTTAAGCTAACATGAAAGATAACGAGATTGAAGAGGTTATCAGGTATCTGAACAGTAACTCAATACTGGTATTAACACCAATTAAATTGGTTAGAGTTTATTGCCCTTTTAGTGTAAGGCCTATGGTGGAATTTTCCAACATTGAGATTTCACAGCTTTACTCTGTAACAAGGGTTAATATTGATCGCGAGTTGCAAACGGTATATATCATTAATGGGAGTGCTTACAATGCTAAGTATTTTCTATTGATGCTATGACCATGCCTAGAGTTATGCTGTATTTTTTTGCTTCCTTTTTTGAGACGGTCTCTCTAGATAAAAAAGGACCACTGAAAAAGGAAGTTTTTTTTTTAACTATAACTGTAGCCTTTTCGGAGGTTCATAACAAAAATTATTATGAATAAATATATAATATTATTAATTATAATCATGTTGTCTACAATGACTCTATTTTCTCAGACAGCAGAACTTCCCAGCTTCCTTCTGGCCAAAGTATATAAAACAACAATAGAGACAGAGGAAGAAAATAAAGACCTGTTTAGCACGCCGCTTATATGGGTTGATGGGCAGATCTTCAAGCTATATTTTGAAAATGGTAGCTGGGAGGAATTTAACTTCTTAGATAAAAGAACTGTACATGTAAAAGACGAAGGTAAGTTCTGGCAGCATATCATTCAAGATCAGGAATCTGGAGAGAGAATTGTATTCCATGTTGTATTTATAGAGGAGTACTCCAATTTAAGGATGATTACTCTAAAAATCGGAGATGAGCCTGGAATTTTAATGGAGTGTGAGGTGTTAAATTATCACGACTACTAAGCACTGTAGAAATAATATTACCATCAGTTAACACATAACTGGTGGTATTTTTTATCTTTTATCCCATGTGAAGAACTCCCAATCACATTGATATGTGTTGGTTGTTCCGTCATCATTACTTACAGTAAATTGGTATATTCTGTCTCCTACCAGGGAATCAATTATACTATAGAAAGGCGACGGTTGAGTAGTTGCTATTAATTTATAACCTGGATGAAAAGACGAAGTTTCAAATATAGGTGATATAAAGTGATTGAATGGCATAGGATTATCATATTGATGATATGTTCTTTGACAAGCTGGATTAGATAACATATCATGATATTCGTCAAGCTCCATCCACCAAGTACTCCACCCATTTATGAATACTGTATCAAAAGTTGAATTCCATATGTAAAAGTCATAATGAGTAGTATCCCCTACAGAAGAGAGAGCTATATATTCAAATGCTCTATTGGAGTTATCATAGTAAGTAAAATGCTTTTCAGTATGAGTTCCCCAGATACCATATGATTTTACATCTCGCTGAACCATTGATGCTAAACCGTTTGACCCATATGTTAGCAACCTTCTATAGGTTGTATCATACGGAGGATTGGTAAGGATCTGATACTCTGCTGTTAAATTAAGATTCTCGTTATAAATATAATGCTTTACAATACCGCGATAGACCCGACGAGATCTTACAACTCTCCAAACACCAAAAGAACCTTGAACCGGACCATAAGGATCTCCACTAACAGTCTTCTGGGATAATTCTAAATCTGAACTTAACTCTGTGGGCTTCCCACAGCTCAACATAAATAATACTACTACTAATAAAATTAAGGATTTTTTCATTGCTGTTTCGTTTGGGTTGTCAAATATATATAAGTTTATTAGATATATAAGTAGTGTCGATTATAATAAAAGTTGTTATATTTTTTCGCACTTACTATGTTATACTCAATTTTATTATAAAGCCTTTCCACTAAGTGTGATAAAATCCTAACTTTGTGATTTTAACCCATAACATATTTTATTATAAATGTTCGAACAAACATTCAAAAACATTGACGACATCCTGTATAAGGATTCAGGAGCAGACAGCGAGTTAGATTACATCGGCCAGACATCATGGGTGCTGTTCTTACGTTACCTACACGATCTGGAGTTAGAGAAAGCAGATGAAGCCACACTACGTGGACAATCATATGAGTATATACTTGATAAGGAATTTCAATGGGACATTTGGGCTATGCCTAAAGGTAAAGATGGGAAATTAGACCACCACAAGGCTATGACAGGCCTCGACCTTGTGCAGTTTGTTGACCTTAAGCTGTTCCCATATTTAGCAGGGTTTAAGCAGAGAGCAGACAACCCTCAGACTATTGAATACAAAATAGGTGAAATTTTCAGTGAGCTAAAGAACAAGATCCAGAGCGGTTACAACCTGAGGGAGATACTTGACCTTACCGATGAGCTTCCTTTCAGATCCTCAAAGGACAAACACGAGCTTAGCCACTTGTACGAAACCAAAATTAAAAACATGGGCAATGCAGGGCGTAATGGTGGACAGTATTACACACCACGTCCACTTATTAGAGCCATGATACAGGTTACCAATCCTCAGATTGGTGAAAAGGTGTATGATGGTGCTGTGGGCTCAGCAGGCTTCTTGTGTGAGGCTTATGGGCATATGTATAACAACATGGATAAAAATACCGATAACCTTAAAACACTACAGGAAACTACGTTTTATGGTAAGGAGAAGAAAAACCTTGCCTACGTTATTGGGGTTATGAATATGATACTCCATGGTATTGAAGCTCCGAATATAATCCATACCAACACCCTTGGTGAAAGCATTAGAGATATACAGGAAAAAGACCGCTACCATATTATATTAGCCAATCCTCCCTTTGGAGGTAAGGAGCGTAATGAAGTACAACAGAACTTCGATATTAAAACAGGCGAAACTGCATTCCTGTTTCTACAGCACTTCATCAAATCTTTAAAAACTGGCGGTAGAGCTGCAATAGTTATTAAGAATACATTTCTCAGTAATACTGATAATGCTTCTGTGAGCTTGCGTATGCACCTACTTGAAAGTTGCAACCTTCATACGGTACTTGACATGCCCGCTGGTACATTCCTCGGTGCTGGTGTAAAAACTGTGGTGTTGTTCTTCCAAAAAGGAGAGCCAACAAAAAACACATGGTATTATCAGATGAACCCTGGCCGTAATATGGGTAAGACCAACCCGCTTAACGATACAGATATGGCCAAATTTGTGGAGCTTCAAAAAACAAAGCCCGAGACCGAAAAATCATGGATGGTGTGGATTGCAGATATTAATAAGGATACATATGACCTGAGTGTGAAAAACCCAAACACACCTGAGGAAGCTGCCCTTAGAAGCCCACAGGAGATACTAACTGAGATGGAAAGCCTTGACACTCAAACCAACGCTATTCTTAAATCTATTAAGGAGTTTATATGAGTTGGAATCAGTATTATAATAAAATAAGTGATGTGTGTACTGTTATTGCTGGTCAGTCACCAGCGGGTAAGTATTATAATAAGGAAGGAAAAGGACTTCCGTTTTATCAGGGCAAAAAAGAATTTACTGAAAAAGTAATAGGAGATCCAACTACCTGGACTTCTAAATCAACCAAAGAAGCCATAGCTGGAGATATATTATTGTCCGTTCGTGCACCAGTAGGCCCTGTCAACTTTTGCTCTCAACAGATATGCATTGGTAGGGGGTTAGCAGCCATTAGAGCTTCTGATAAAGTGAACAAAGATTATTTGTTTTATTTCTTAAGGAAGCACGAATCAGAAATTGTGGGAAATGCTGGGGCTGTTTTTAACTCCATAAATAAAATGCAAATTGGTAATATTAAAATCCCCATCCCACCCCTACACGAGCAGCAACAAATAGTAGCCATATTAGATAAAGCCTTTGCAGCCATTGATAAAGCCAAAGCCAACATCGAGAAGAATATTGCTAATGCTAAGGAGCTGTTCCAAAGTAAGCTGAATGAAATTTTTAGTCAGAAAGGTGATGGTTGGGAGGAGAAGACTTTGGGTGTAATATCTACTAAAATTGGTAGTGGTGCGACCCCAAGAGGAGGACAAGCATCATATAAAACAAGTGGTATATCTCTAATAAGAAGTATGAATGTTCATGATAGCGGCTTCAACTCAAAGAATCTTGCCTTTATTGATGACATACAAGCAGAAAGATTAAATAATGTAACTGTAATGGAAGGAGATGTGTTACTCAATATAACTGGGGCATCTGTAGCAAGGTGCTGTATTGCCCCACCCGAATTTCTACCTGCGAGAGTAAATCAACACGTCTCTATCATAAGACCTGTTAAAGAAACATTATATCCCAAGTACCTACACTATCTTTTAACCTCTAAACTTTATAAAGACAAACTTCTTGGTATTGGTGAACAGGGATCTACTCGTCAGGCAATTACAAAAGTTCAGATTGAGAATTTTATTGTATCTTTTCCCTCTTCAATTCTTGATCAGAGACGATTAGTAGAAGAGTTAAGTGCAATCGACAGTAAGGTTTTAACCTTAGCTACTACATATAATAGAAAAGTAATGAAGCTTAACCAACTCAAAAAATCCATCCTCCAAAAAGCTTTTGCTGGGGAGTTAACGGAGAAGGAGGCCACAATATGAATAAAATACAGCTTATAGAATTAATTAACAATCTTGTTAAGCAGCCTAAAGAGTCAGAGTGGGTTGAGTTTAAACACAATTTTCATTCGAACGAAGAAGTGGGAGAACGTATATCTGCTTTAGCAAATGGTGCTTGCTTACACAATCAGCCATATGGCTATTTAGCATTTGGAATAGAGGACAAAACTCATATAATTAAAGGAACAACCTTTAAACCCAAACTACATACCAAGGGTAAAGAAGATTTTGAACATTGGTTAGCTACTCGCCTTAACCCAAGTATCGACTTCAAAATATATGAGTTTAATTATGATGAAAACAGAGAGTTAGCACTGTTTGCTATTCCTGCTGCCAGTAATCGCCCTGTTGATTTTCTACATACTGCTTATATCCGTATAGGAAGCATCACAAGGAAGCTGGAAAATTTCCCTGAGAAAGAGGCAAAGATTTGGCGTAAAGATGATAGGCCATTTGAAAATGAGATAGCATTAGATAACTTACATCCTTCTGATGTAATAAGGCTTCTAAGTACAGAGACCTATTTCGATCTAATGAAATTGCCCTACCCTTCAATGCAACAGGGAGTATTAGAAAAGTTTATAGAGGAAGGGTTGGTAGTTAAAAATAAATACTATTCCGTTACAAAGCTTGGGGCTCTATTGTTTGCAAAGGATCTGAAAAAATTTGAAACAGTACAGCGCAAGTCAATTAGAGTGATTGTTTACAAAGGAAAGAACAAGGTTGAAACTGAAAGGGAGCAAATTGGAGTAAAAGGTTATGCCTTAGGGTTTGCTGGCCTTGTAGAGTGGGTTAATAGCCAGTTGCCTGCAAATGAGGAAATTGGTAAAGCACTTCGTAAAGAGTCCAGAATGTATCCTGAAATTGCTATTCGAGAGCTTGTTGCCAATGCATTAATTCATCAAGATTTATCGGAAAAAGGTTTTCCTATGATTGAAATCTTCTCTGACAGAATTGAAATATCAAACCCGGGGAATCCTTTAATCACTCCAGATCGCTTTATAGATGCTTACGTTTCAAGAAATGAAAAACTGGCTGATATAATGCGTAGAATGGGCTTCTGTGAAGAAAAGGGAAGCGGATTGGATAAAGTAATCTTCTATAATGAATTGTATCAATTACCTCCTATAAACGTGATTGTTAGCGATGTTAGGACAAGTGTATCGATGTATAGTTATAAAACACTAAACCAATTAGATAAGAAAGAAAAAGTAAGGGCTTGTTATCAGCATGCATGCTTAAAGTATGTATCAAACGAAAAAATGACAAACCAGTCTTTACGGGAACGATTTAAGATTGAAGACCAGAATGCTGCAATTGCTTCACGAATTATACGTGATGCTATTGAAGATGGAGTTGTTAAGGAGGACGACCCAAGTAGTAAGTCCAGAAAATACGCAAGTTACATCCCATTCTGGGCATAGATTTTTATTTGATGGTTATTTGATCTAGGACCCCTATGTATAATGTAAACAACTGATATTCAGCAACTCCTTATTTGATGGTTATTTGATTGTAGACCACAATACTAAGTATTATGAACGAAGCACAAACCGAATATGAATACATCGACCCCGCTTTAAAAAAAGCTGGTTGGGGTATTGTTGAAGGCAGCAGGGTGCGTAAACAATTTCCCATATCACAAGGGCGTCTGATGGGTCAGGGACGTCGTAGCATGCCTTTAAAAGCTGATTATGTACTTCAGTATAAAAACCGGAATCTGGCTGTTATAGAAGCCAAAGCACGTGATATTTATTACACCTATGGTGTAGGTCAGGCAAAAGATTATGCTGAGCGTTTGAATATAAGGTTTGCGTTCTCAACCAATGGTAAACAGATTTACCATATCGACATGGATGAGGGCAAAGAAAAAGATATATCAGCCTACCCCTCACCCGAAGACCTCTGGGAACAAACATTTCCAAGCCCAATAAATATTATCCAGAAGGATAAGGCCACATGGCGTGATCGCATGTTCTCCGTTCCATTTGAAGACAGAGGAGGAACATGGCAACCTCGTTACTATCAGGACAATGCTATTGCAAAGACACTTGAAGCTATCGCTGATGGTAAAGATAGAATACTGCTTACACTCGCAACTGGGACTGGTAAGACAGCCATAGCCTTTCAGATAGCATGGAAACTTTTCCATTCCAGATGGAATCTACACCGTGATGGAGAACGATTACCCAGAATCCTCTTTTTAGCTGACCGCAATATTCTAGCTGATCAGGCCTTTAATGCATTCAACGCATTTGAAGAAGACGCACTTGTACGGATAGCTCCTGATGAGATTCGTAAAAAAGGTAAAGTACCGAAGAATGGAAGTATCTTCTTCACCATATTCCAAACCTTTATGAGTGGTCCAGAGGACGATCCATATTTCGGAGAGTATCCCAAGGACTTCTTCGACCTGATAATAATTGATGAGTGTCACCGTGGAGGGGCAAATGATGAAAGTTCATGGCGTGAAATTATGAAGCACTTCAGCCCGGCTATTCAATTGGGATTAACAGCTACACCAAAGCGTGATGTAAACACTGATACTTATAATTATTTCGGAGAACCTGTTTACATATACTCATTAAACGAAGGTATCAGTGATGGTTTTCTAACACCGTTCAAGGTTAAGGAAGTAAGTACCACCATTGATGAATACGAATATACTTCTGACGACAATGTGAAAGAAGGAGACATAGACGAAGAACGTACTTATACCGAAGCCGAGTTTAATCGTATAATTGAAATAAAAGCGCGTGAGGAGTACAGGGTAAGGCTCTTTATGGACATGATCAACCAGAATCAGAAAACGCTGGTCTTCTGCGCTACACAAATACACGCTGCTGCTATACGTGACCTGATTAACCAATACTCTGATAGCAACAACCCGAACTACTGCCACAGAGTTACAGCTGATGATGGAAAGTTAGGAGAACAGCATCTCCGTGATTTTCAGGACAACGAGAAGATAATTCCAACAATATTAACTACTTCCCAGAAGCTAAGTACTGGCGTAGATGCTCCAGAGATAAGAAATATCGTATTGCTGCGCCCTGTTAACTCTATGGTTGAGTTTAAACAGATCGTGGGACGTGGTACACGATTATTTGACGGTAAGGATTACTTCACAATATATGATTTCGTTAAAGCCCATAACCACTTTAATGATCCTGAATGGGATGGTCCACCTCTCCCACCGGACGATGGATATGAAAAAAAGAAAAAGAAGGTATGCTCCAAATGTGGTGAGAACCCATGTGTTTGCGTGAAAGAGCCTGAACCCATATGTAAGGTTTGCAACAACTCACCTTGCGTTTGTGAAAATCCTCCCCGGGAAATGATAAAGATTAAGCTATCTGATCAAAAGGTGAGAGAGCTGGACTCTATGATTAAAACCTCCTTCTGGAGTCCGGAGGGTAAGCCAATATCAGCCACTGAATTTGTGGAGAAACTATTTGGAGATATGCCTTCAATGTTCAAGTCAGAAAAGGAGCTCATTAAGATATGGAGTCTACCTGACACACGCAAAAAACTCATCAATGAGTTAAACGAAAAGGGCTACACACACGATCAGCTTGAAGACCTCCGGAAGATTGTGCATGGAGAGGATAGTGACTTGTTTGATGTACTTTCTTACGTAGCTTACCACAAAGACCTTGTACCAAGATTAGAGCGTGCAGAACGCGCTAAAATCCATTTCGAAAGCTACAACAAAGCTCAACAGGGCTTCCTCAACTTCGTCCTGGAACAATATGTTAAAACAGGTGTAAATGAGCTAGATGATGACAAGCTTCCGGAATTACTCGAATTAAAATACAATGCTCTTGCAGATGCTAAAAGAGAGCTTGGAGACATACCTAGTATTAGAAACACCTTCATAGGCTTTCAGGAATATTTATATGAGATGAAAACTGGGTAAAGTAACTTATAGTATGTTTTGAAAAGTACATCTTGGATCAACTAATTTAACTTATATGGCTAAAGAGGAAAATATTAAGAAGACCCACTTCCACCACTCACCGAAAAACATCCCCCATTCATCTAATAACTATTCCCCACCCTTGTTTCTTGCCTATTTTTGCCAGTAATTAACAACACATAAAACGCAAGAAGATGAAAACAATAACTACAATAACAGCCCTAATCGCAGTAGCAATTATGTTTTCAGCAAACCTAAAAGCATCACCAGTTACCTTCAGCGAAGAATCATATATAGATGATATACCATTCAATACAACCAAAATATATAATGAAATAATCGCGGAAAACAACCTAACCGAATTTACTTTTGAAGAAGAAGAATACATAGATGACATCCCTTTTGATACAGAGTGTGTTTCAACCAATTGCCTTTATCAAAAAGCTATCTCAGTAGAATTTAATTTTGAAGAAGAAGAGTATATAGATGATATAGAGTTATAATATCTCACTAACATTATTACAACTCCACAAGCCCCAATTCATCCACCTAAACCTGCCCTGCCGAAAAACAACATAGTCAGGAACCTAAACCTAAATCTCAATTTATCCCATTTTTTAATACCAACTAAACAGATTATCAATACAAGGGACATAGTATTCATGTTTTTTTATTATATTTGAAATCTCCTATGTCCGAAAATATGAAGAAAGCCAAGGAAACAAGAGATTCAATAGCTCAGGAAGCACTATCTCAAGAAATTTACTACTATTAAAAACCAAATTGATATATGAGTAATAAGCCAACATATCAAGAACTAGAAAAGCAGATTGCTGAACTCAAAAAGCAAAACGAAATTCTGAAATTGTCTGAAAATTCAGATAAAATCACCGAGCGGCAGCAGAGTGAAGAAGCTCTAAAAGAAAGTGAGGATAAATACCACTTGCTTGTTGAAAATGCTCCGACTGTGTTATGGAAAACTAACGAGAAAGGCCATACTGTTTTTATAAGTTCAAATATTAAGGAAGTTTTTGGCTTTACTCCTGAAGAGATTTACACAGATAGGGATATATGGCTTGAAAGAATACACCATGACGATTTACACAAAGTAGAAACGAATTTCAATGAATTATTTAGTAAGAATAAGAAATTTAATGTTGAATACAGAATCAAAAGGAAAGATGGTAAGTGGATTTGGTTAAATGATATTTCAAGTACTGTAAATGAAGAAAAAGGAGAAAGATATGCTTATGGTGTTTTTACAGACATCACCGAGCGTAAGCAGGCAGAGGAAAAAATAAAAGAAAATGAAGAACAGCTCCAAAAATTATTTAATGAGATAACCAATGGGTTTGCATTATGCGATATTATACTTAATAACAAAGGAAAAGCAATAGATTATCGTTTTCTTAGAATCAACCCTGCCTTTGAAAAACAATCTGGCTTGAAAGTTGAAACTACTATTGGAAAGACTATCAAAGAATTATTACCGGACATTGAACAATTATGGATTGATAAATATGGTTCCGTCGCAATCACTGGAGAACCTATCAGATTTTCTGAATATAACCACAATACAAAAAGACATTATAATGTAAGCGCATTTTCTCCTTCAAAGAATCGCTTTGCAATGTTGTTTGAGGATATCACAGAACGTAAGCAGGCGGAAGAACGAATCAGATTCTTATCTTCTGTTGTGGAGCAATCTGCAGATGGGATGGCAATAGCCAACCTTGAAGGGAATTTGCTGTTTGTAAATAATTCATGGGTAAGTATGCACGGTTATAAAAAGGCAGAGGAACTGCATGGTCAGAACCTGAGTATTTTCCATAATGAAGAGCAGCTTAAGGATGATGTTGAGCCGTTTAACCGGAAAGTTAACGAGGCGGGATACAACATCGGTGAGGTTGGCCATATACGCAAAGATGGCACAATATTCCCAACTCTAATGACTACCTCTTTACTCAGAGATAAAGATGGAAATCCAATTGCCATATCAGGCCTGGCTACTGACATTACGTATCGTAAGCAGATGGAGGAATCTATGAAGGAAAACAAAATTCGCTTTGAAAGTTTATCTGAAGCTACTTTTGAAGCCATCTTTTTTTCTCAAAAGGGAATTTGTATCGACCAGAACTTATCTGCCGAAAAAATGTTCGGCTATACATTGGAAGAAGCTATAGGTCTAATGGGTACTGAATGGATAGTTCCTGAAGATCGTGAAAAAGTAAAGAATAATATGATCTCGGGTTACGAAGAATCTTATGAAGTGACTGCTTTACGGAAAGATGGATCAAGATTTCCCGCAGAAATTAAAGCAAAAAACAGCTTTTATAAAGGTAAAATGGTTCGGGTAACTGCTCTTGCAGATATATCTACTCGTAAGCAAACAGAAATAGCCTTACGTATAAGCGAGGAAAAATACCGTACACTTGTTGAAACATCTCTCCAGGGAATGGTTGTGGCATTAAACAATCCTGTAAGAATTGCCTATGCCAGCCAACCAATGGAAACAATGTCCGGTTATTCGACTGAGGAACTTGAAGCATTTGGGC
>Ga0075112_1000074_pt1 | contig 46713 bp, 43 predicted proteins | sample AntAceMetag02UKF_FD_69783 | JGI IMG/M metagenome (GOLD analysis project Ga0075112, IMG submission 69783) | Saline lake microbial communities from Ace Lake, Antarctica - Antarctic Ace Lake Metagenome 02UKF | ecosystem: Environmental > Aquatic > Non-marine Saline and Alkaline > Saline | place... | reverse complement strand
CGAACCGTCAAGGACAAAATACTCCAGATTTGAATAGTCGCTCGAGCCAACATTGTTGTAGGCCAAAATGCAGACGTAGTAAGCCGAACCATGGGGCAATTCGCCAGAAAAGTATCGGCTCAGACCCACATCGAGCATTTCAACCCAACCGGCATCAGGATAAGGGGCGTAAGCAAAAGTGTACCCTGTTGCTCCTTCAACAGCATCCCACTAGATGGTCACCATGTAACCCGACTTTGCTACTTCCAGAATAGGCGGCATAGGCGAAACCGAGGGGGTATTGTAGAGTTCATACTCGACACCCTCAATCTTCATCTTCACCCACCCGACCCCCTTGGTCAGCCAGTAGGTTCGGTAGGTGGTGTCGGTTACACCCGCGCTGGTCTCATATTTATCTGCCACATCAATACGGTACGTATCGAAGGTACCGGCGGGAACAGAAACGTTCCGTTCCTCTGAAACGGTGATAGTGAAATTGTCGCTTCCATAATCGATATACGTTCCATCCTTATATTCTTTCCGTCTCCAATTGGACGTATACGTTTTCCCCGTTTCCAGAGAGGCTTGGAAAAAAACCCGAGGACTGTCAGGGACATACGTCCACTTGCTTCCGTATGCCGTATCATCAAACGTGGCCCCATGATAGACCAGGTTTCCCGCCTCGTCGTATTTAAGAAACTGAGCAAGCTGCCCGGGGTAATCCACCTGGAAAACTTCGCCATCTATTCTGGCATAACTTCCATACGTCACGGACAGATATTCCGATCCGGCCGAGGCAACAAATACCTCATTGTAACCGTCCTGCATCACCCAATAGTCACTGGTCTTGATGGTCGCAGCGAAAAGGGCTGTTTCACAGGTCAGCACCAGGGCTATTGCCGCAAGAAACATCCAGGGCTTCTTAATCTTCATCTTGTTTTCTCCATCGGTTGTTTGTACTGAGCGACCATGGCATGTGAGGGAATCAGTGGAATAATTGTGAACAGGAGGAGAGAAAAGCGATCTTGTCATGACGACTCTCCATTCCGACATGTAAATACAAATATATAAATTGACAATCCAACCCATTTAGCTGACAGTGGATACCATGAAAACACTTAACATACAAGGATTTTTCGACAGATGGCCCCCTCGTTTCGACGCTGTCGGACGAAAATAAATAGGGAAGGATCAAAGATATGCACAACAATACAACAGACATTGAAGAAATCGACTATTCTCCTCTAGACCGTCCCGAAATTCTGATGGCCCTTTTTCATCCCCGGAAAGAATGGCGAATAAAAAAGGCGTCGGTTCCCGGAGAGGAATTCCTGATCCCGGTGGATAAAAACGTGGTGGGGGCCCGTTTTCATCCGACGGAACAAACCGGACCAACCATCCTTTTTTTCCACGGGAATGGGGAAATCGTGGCTGATTATGATGAAATGGCACCCGTCTACAACCGTATGGGGGTCAATTTTCTGCCGGTGGATTATCGAGGCTACGGACGATCAACCGGTACACCCACCATTACGGCCATGATGGGCGACTGCCACCGAATCTTTGATTTTACAATGAACTTCCTGGAGGAAAGAGGTTGCCGGGGTCCGGTCATTGTCATGGGTAGATCTCTTGGAAGCGCCTCCGCCCTTGAACTGGCATCCCACCATGAAGACCGGATCGATGCCCTCATTATAGAGAGCGGATTTGCCCGGACCGGGCCACTTTTAGAACTCCTGGGTGTGAACCTGGAAACCCTTGGTTTCAAGGAAGACGCAGGGATGAACAACAGATCGAAAATACGAGACTATCGAAAACCAACATTGATCATTCACGCGGAAAAAGACCATATCATCCCTTTCTCGGATGCACAGGAACTCTATGAAGCTTCGGGCGCACGCGATAAACAGCTCCTCATGATCCCCGGAGCCAACCATAATGATATTTTCTTTCGGGGGATGGAGGAGTATTTGAAGGCAGTGAAGGCACTGACGGATAAGATCGGATAAGAGTGAAAAGACGCAGAGCGTCTGAAGTGCGTTCCCACGCGGAGCGTGGGAACGAGGGGATGGGCTGCTATTTCTTCTCTTTTTCTTTTGCCTCTTTTTCCTTAATAGCTTTGTATACGCGCTCAGGCGTCAGGGGAAGTTCCCAGACTCGAACTCCGGCGGCATCGTAAACGGCGTTGAGGATGGCCGGGATGGTAGGCATGATGGCACCCTCTCCCACCTCTTTGGCCCCGTAGGGTCCCGCAGGCTCATTGCTTTCCACAATGATGGCATTCACTGGAGGCATATCCAGCGCTGTCGCTAATTTGTACTCTCCCAGGTTGGCGTTTAAGATATTCCCTTTGTCGTCAAACTTGACCTCTTCATACAAGGCTTCGCCCAAACCCATGGAAAGGGACCCCTCCATCTGGGCTTCCACCGAGGTCTTGTTGATGGCAAATCCGCAGTCATGGGCATCGTTCATATTGTCCACCGTCACCTGGCCTGTCTCCATATCCACACTCACTTCCACCACCTGGGCGGAAGGTCCATAAGCCGGAGAGGTTCCCACTGTGGCGCCCTTGAATTTTCCACCCAACTCCCCCGGGCTGTATTTTCCGGTCCCCACAATGTTTCCTTTTCGCAGGTAGGCAAGGCGCGCTGCTTCCTTAAAAGTGAGAGAGCCTTCTTTGGGAGAATCAGTAAATCCCCGGTGCTCCTTGACGTAGATGGTCCTGACTTTTTGAAAATCGGGGCTTCCGTTCTTAAATACGATCAAACCTCTCTTCACATCCATCTCTTCAACAGGAATGCCCATTTCCTCTGACAGAACCTCAAGCACCTGGGCCTTTATGTTCTCAGCCGCATCCTTGGTGGCATGGCCGGTCATGAGGGTCTGGCGGCTGGAATAGGCACCCAGGTCCACACCAAAATCCGTATCACCAGATTCGACCCGCACATCCGACAGCGGCACACCCACCGCCTCCGCAGCAATCATACCTATGGTCGTATCAGACCCCTGCCCGATCTCAGCGGAACCACTGAACACATGGACAATGCCGCCATCGTCTGACAACTTGATCGTGATCGTGGAATGGGCGGTTTCGGAACGGTAGATGGGATAGCCGGCCCCCGACACGAAAAACCCGGTAGCAACGCCGATGCCCTTTCCTTCCGGCAGCTTGCCTTTCTTAGACTTCCAGTCGGAACCATCGGCGACCGCCTGGATGCACTCTTTCATCCCGAAGCTGCTGGTATTAAAATCGTTACAGGTAACATCCCCCGCCTCCATGGAATTTCTGAGCCTCATTTCCACGGGATCGATCCCCAGATCCTCGGCCAGGATGTCCACCTGCTGTTCCCATGCCGCTCGGGCCGCCACCCCTCCGTGACCCCTCTGGGCGCCGCAGGCGGGCTTGTTGGTGAAGAGCCGATATCCATCGTATTTCATATTTTTGAGCCGGTAAGGAGCGCCTAACAGGGACCCGGCATAGTAGACCGTCGCAATGCCAAAGCTGGAATATGCCCCACCGTCCATATGGCATTCGTTGGCAAGCGCTACAATCGTTCCGTCTTTTTTCACACCGGTCGTGAGCTTGTGTACGAACTGATGTCTTGCCCTGGAATGGAGGAAGACCTGTTCCCGGGTATAATTCATTTTTACGGGACAGCCGGTAACCTTTGAAAGAAACGACGCGCAGTAGTCCATGGGGGTTGCTTCCATCTTGGGGCCGAATCCGCCACCCACGTAGGGTTTGACGACCCTCACCTTCCCGATGGGAAGACCCAGGACCATGGCCACGTTTCGCATGGTATAATGGGGCGACTGGGCCGAACTGTGGAGGGTCAGGTACCCGCTCCGGTCAAAATCGGCCACACAACCGTGGGGTTCGATAAACGCACCATCCTGACGCTTGTTGATGAATGTGTCCGTTCGAACCAGGTCACACTCTTTGAGCGCTGCATCCACATCCCCGAACTCCTGATGGACCTCCGCGCCGATATTGTTGGGAAATTTATCCTGAATGGCGGGCGCCCCTTCGGCCATGGCTTCTTCAATACTCAAAATGGCCGGAAGTTCTTCGTAATCCACCTGGATCAGGGAAAGAGCCTCGTGGGCGGTCTCCAGATCGGTCGCGGCCACTGCCGCAATTTCATCGCCCACGTACCGGGCTTTGTCGGTACAGAAAACAGTTTCATCGTAACGGGCCGGGCTGATGCCGTAGTTCACCGTGCCGATATCTTTTGCCGTGATCACGCGCTTTACCCCCGGGAGTTTTTCCGCCCTGGAGGTGTCAATGTTCAGGATTTTCGCATGGGCAAACGGGCTCTGAAGGAGGGCTCCATAAAGCATATTCGGCATTTTCAGGTCATCAATGTATTTAGCGCGCCCCGTGGCCTTGTCAGGGGCGTCCAGTCTGGGCGCCCGGCTGTTGATCACATCATATTCGCTCATATTGTTTCTCTCCTCATGGAAGGCTGTTACCCCGTTGTCGCCTTTTCAGGTCAGAATATCGCTAGACAGGGTTACCTTTACAGTCAGGTTATTTTTCGCTTACATCCTTGATGGCCTCAACAATTTTCTGGTACCCGGTACAGCGGCATAGATTTCCAGAGATAGCCGTGCGAATCTCTAACTCGGTCGGTTTGGGGTTCGATTCCAGCAGGCTTTTTCCAGAGAGAATCATCCCCGGGCTACAGAACCCGCACTGGATCGCTCCGTGTTCCACGAATGCCTCCTGGACAGGATGAAGCTTCTCGCCGTTTGCAACACCCTCTATGGTGGTAATTTTTTTCCCATTGGCCTGAACCGCCAGAACAAGACAGGAATTGACCGGTTTTCCATCCATGATGACCGTGCAGGAACCACAATCCCCTAATTCACAACCTTTTTTTGTCCCAGTCAGTTCCAGATCGTTACGAATCAGATCCACCAGGGTCTGATTGGGACTGACGGCCACCTCATATTCCTTATCGTTAATGTTCACGCTGATAAGTTTTTTCATTCCAAATCTCCTTATATTAACCGGCGTTTGCTTCCTTAAACGCCATGTTCAGGGCTCGTTTCGTCAGTACCGCCACCATGGCCTTCTTATACTCCGCAGAGGCCCTGAAATCGTCAATCGGTTTACTGTCCCCAGCCGCAGCCTCTCCCGCTTTCTCAAAAAGGGCTTCGTCAGGTTTCTCGCCGGTCAGAATTTTTTCCGCAGACGGGGACCGAAGGGGCGTAGGAGCTACAGAACCCAGGAAAACACGGGCCGTTTTAATGGAACCGTCCTGGTCAAGAGCAAGATAGGCAGCCGCATTGGTCAAGGATATTTCCAGGGTCTTCCTGACCCCGAGTTTGATAAATCCTGCACCGGAACCTGCAGGAGGTTTCTGTAAAATAATCTGTGTCAGCAGCTCATCCGGCTCCATAACAGTTTGTCCGGGTCCCTTGAAAAAATCAGACAGGGGGACAATTCTTTCTCCGGTAGATTTCATGAGTACAACCTGGCCGTCGTATGCCAGGAGGGCAGGCGGAAAATCTGCTGCCGGTCTCGCCGAAACCAGGTTTCCCGCTATGGTGGCAAGATTCCGAATCAATGGAGATCCCAGGGAACCAGCGCCTTTGCTCAACGCGCTGAAACTCTTCAGAATTGTCTCCGACTGGGCAATTTCCGACGCAGTGATGCATGCGCCGATTTTCACAGTTCCATTGCCCGAATCCAACTCCTTTAAATCCGCGATCCCCGACAGAGAAACCACATGGGACGGACTCAGCACTTTCTTTTTCATATTGACGATCAGATCCGTACCACCAGCCAGAGGTTTGGCGCTCTGGCCCAGCTCGCCCATAATCCGGCAGGCTTCATCTACCGTCAGAGGCTCATGGTATTCAAACTTGGGTAAAAGCATTCCTTTTCTCCTTTTCCAAAAAACCCTTAACTCTATTTAACTACTCAAAAAGTGTGGCCTAAATTTTTCTTTTATTTTCCCCCCGAAAGGGCAAAGTTGTCAATTCGATTATACTTATCATATCCATAATCTTAGATTATGGAAAAATTCACCTATAAATTTTCATTTCAATAGGAAAGGCCTGGATTCCTATTCATTCGTGCTATTCGTGTGATTCGTGGTTGGGAACGCGTTTTGATGTTGGAAAGAAAGTCGCAGCAGCTTCCTCCTGTCTTCCTCCTCCAAATGCGCCGGGTTATTCTTGTTCCCTGAAAGGCGGGTTGCTTCATCAAGCTGGGCAAGGGGTACACCGAGGCTTTCCGGGGTAGGAAACGGCAGTTGTTCTCTCCAGTTTTTCAACTCAGAAACCAGAAATCGGCACCCTTGGTACACGTCTTCCCCATTACTGTTCTTCAAAAGATGCCCCACCCGCGCATATTTCCTCAAAGCAGGACTGTCCATTTCTTTTTGCTCTTCGAGGACCCGGATATTCATTTCCGTTGCCGGTCCCAGCAACAGGCCACAGGCAAGGCCATGGGGGATATCAACCAGCCCCCCCAGGGGTCCCGCCAGGCCGTGCACGACCCCGAGACCGACATTCGCCAGGGTAACCCCCGATATCAAAGCGCCGTAGGCCATGGCCGCCCTGTAATGGATATGGGTTCCCTCCGTGGTGGATACGGGAATAAGAGCCTCCTTCACGTGCCGGAGAGCGCTGAAGGCCAAAGCATCCGTCATCGGCGTGGCCTTCGTGGAAACATACGATTCCAGAAGCTGGGTAAAGGCATCCATCCCACAGGCCGCTGTAATATCCGGAGGGCAGGATAGCATGAGTTCAGGATCGATTATCGCCGCATCAGGGACAAAATTCTCATGGCGAAGGGATTTTTTAAAGAACTGACCGCTGCTGCCTCGAATGACGGCATTCTTGGTAGCTTCACTGCCGGTGCCTGCCGTGGTTGGAACCGCCACAAACGGAATTTTTTTTCCGTTGTGCGTCCTGGTTCCTACGCCTTCAAGGAAATCCATCACCGAACCTTGAACAGGCAACATGGCCGAAATCGCTTTTCCACCGTCGACGACGCTGCCTCCGCCAATGGCGACCACCATTCCCACACCCTTTCCTCTGAAAACGCTGACCAGATCATCGATCTGGTCCACCGTCGGCTCTCCCGAAAGGGGCCATTCGAAAAAGGAAATGGAACCTGTCTGCAACTTCTTTAGCAAATTTTGCCAGTGTTCAGACGACCTGAACGATTTTGCTCCCGTTATAACAAGCACAGAACCGACCGCCTTCGACAAAATACCAGGAAGACGCCGAAATTCACCAGGTCCGAAGGTAATGTCCGGAACAGGGGAAAAATGGAAAGCGGGGATCGGGTTCATGATATTGGTCACTTGTCATTGGTCATTAGTCATTGGCGTTTCGTCACTGCCTACTGCCCGCTGTGTTCTGCCTACTTCTTACTCCCTACTACATATTCTCCCTACTGATTTTCATTCCCACTCAATAGTCCCAGGTGGCTTGGAGGAGATGTCGTAAACAACCCTGTTGACACCTTTTACACTGTTGATAATCCGATTGGATATCCTTCCCAGCACTTCGTAAGGAATCTTTGACCAGTCCGCCGTCATAGCGTCCAGGCTGTCAACACTCCTGACTGCGATAACATGTTCATAGGTCCTTTCGTCTCCCATAACACCTACCGTCTTTACAGGCAGGAGCACAGCAAAGGACTGCCACACTTTTTCATAAAGCCCGGCCGATTTGATTTCTTCCGTAACAATAGCATCAGCCGCCCTGAGAATATGGAGTCTCTCCTTCGTAATCTCACCCAGAATCCTTACAGCAAGGCCGGGGCCCGGAAAAGGCTGCCGCATGACCAACTCTCTCGGCAGACCGAGCTCCATTCCTACTTCGCGCACTTCATCCTTGAAGAGTTCCCGAAGGGGTTCCACCAGTTTGAGCTTCATCACCTCCGGCAGCCCACCCACATTATGATGGCTTTTTATGGTTGCGGAAGGACCTTTGAAGGAAACACTTTCAATCACATCGGGGTAGAGCGTACCCTGGGCCAGACACGTAGCACAGCCCAGTTCACTTGCCTTGTTTTCAAAGACATGAATGAACTCCCTTCCAATAATCTTTCTTTTTTCTTCCGGATCGGTTACGCCCTCAAGACATTCCAGGAATTGTTCCGACGCATCCACCAGGTGGAGATCCATGCCGTAATGGGTCTGGAACATCTCCATGACATCCCGGGCTTCATCCTTTCGCATCAGGCCATTGTCCACCAGGATACACGACAGATTCTTTCCTATGGCCTTGTAAAGCAGAACGGCTGTCACCGATGAATCCACCCCACCGGAAAGGCCGCAGATCACCCTTTCCGTCCCTATCCGATCTCTCATAGCCTCTACCGTACGTTGTACAAAAGAGCTCATGTTCCAGGTTGGTTCACATCGGCAGATCCTGAATAGAAAATTCCCTACTATCTTGACACCGTCAGGCGTATGAGCCACTTCAGGATGGAATTGGACCCCAAACCATTTCCCGGTCCGGTCAGCCATGGCGGCCACAGGGCTGTTGGTGCTTTCGGCAAGGATGGAAAACCCCTGGGGCATCTGGTCAATCCTGTCTCCGTGACTCATCCACACGGTTTTCGCTTCATCCTTCCCGAGGCCATGCAGCAGATCGGAATCATCCAGAATGGTGATCATGGCATTGCCGTATTCACGGTCACCCGATTCACCAACCACCCCGCCGAGGAGATTGGTCATATATTGCATACCGTAGCAGATCCCCAGAACAGGCACATTCAGTTCAAAGATTCTCTTATCGGCAAAAGGAGCATCCTGTTCATAAATGCTTGAGGGGCCCCCTGAAAGGATGATGCCCTTTGGAGAGAATTTTTTTATGGCATCAAAATCCATATTGAAGGGGTGTATTTCGCAGTAAACCCGCGCCTCCCGCACTCTTCTGGCAATAAGTTGCGTATACTGGGATCCGAAATCAAGAATCAGTATTTTTTGTGTGTACAGATCATATTCCATCATAGTGACTCCTACTCCACTCTGTAATTGGGAGCTTCCTTGGTAATGATCACGTCATGGACGTGGCTCTCCAGCAGACCGGCAGGGGTGATCTGGACAAACTCCGGCTTGCTCTGGAGTTCTTCCATATTCCGGCATCCAAGGTAGCCCATGCCGGCTCGAAGACCTCCGACAAGCTGATAAATGGTGTCGGACAACGACCCACGGTAGGGGACCCTTCCCACGATCCCTTCTGGAACCAGTTTTTTGTCCGTATCGGCATCCTCCTGAAAATACCTGTCTTTACTGCCCTCCCGCATGGCCTCCACAGACCCCATCCCGCGATATACTTTATAGGTACGCCCCTGAAAAAGAATCGTTTCTCCAGGGCTTTCTTCCGTACCGGCAAACAGACTGCCGATCATGACGCAATGGGCGCCTCCGGCCAGGGCCTTGGCAACATCCCCGGAAAACTTGATTCCACCGTCTGCAATAACAGGAACGCCCGCTTTCCCGGCTTCTATGGCGCAATCCATGATAGCCGTCATCTGGGGAACTCCCACACCAGCGACAACCCTGGTGGTACAAATGGAACCGGGACCCACACCAACTTTTACCGCATCAACCCCCGCTTCCACAAGGGCCCTTGTTGCACCGGATGTAGCCACATTGCCTGCAATCAACTCCAGATCGGGGAACTGCTTTCTGCAATTCCTGACTGCCTGGATCACAAATTCCGAATGACCGTGCGCCGTATCGATTACCACCACATCCACATTCGCCTGGATAAGCGCCCTGACCCTGTCGACCATGTCGGGTCCTACGCCAACCGCGGCGCCGACACGCAACCGGCCCAGGTCATCCTTACATGCGTGGGGATATTTTTTCACCTTCTCTATATCCTTGATGGTAATCAATCCTTTCAACTTGCCTGAATCATCTACCACCAACAATTTTTCTATGCGCCGTTCGTGCAAAATCGCCTTGGACTCTTCCAGCGTAATCCCCATCTTCGCCGTAGCCAGGTTGTCTTTGGTCATGACTGATTCCACCTGCTGGTCGAGCTTTGTTTCAAACCGCAGATCCCGGTTCGTAATGATGCCGACGAGGCTTTCTCCTTTTACCACCGGAACACCCGAAATCTTGTACCGGTTCATAATTTCAAGCACTTCATAGATTTTCCTGTCCGGTTCAATGGTAATGGGATCCACGATCATGCCGCTTTCTGATTTCTTGACCTTCTCCACTTCCAGGGCCTGACGCTCAACACTTATATTCTTGTGTATAAACCCAAGGCCGCCCTGCCGTGCGATGGTAATCGCCGTCTCCGCCTCGGTTACCGTATCCATCGCAGCGCTGACGATTGGAATACTCAATGTGATATTCCTCGACAGTCGCGTACTTACATCCACGTCACCAGGCAGCACCTCAGAGTGCGCCGGAACGAGAATGAGATCGTCAAATGTGTAGGCAAACCTAATATCCTTTTTAAGCATGTTGCTCTCCTTCCATAAAATCAAATAAAATCCCCTCAAGCAGGTCGGACATGCTGACCAACAGCCTCCGGACCTTCAGATGCCTCATGATCCTGATGACCATAAGAGATCCCGCAAGAATAACCTCGGCGCGTTCCGGTTCCAGTCCGAATCGGTGCATTCTTTCCGCCAATGGCATTGCATTCATTGCACGAAATGCCGCTTCAATTTCCTCTAATCGTAAAGGCAATCCGTTCATCGTTTCAGGAACGATGTCATCACCGGAAATTCCGTGGTTCATGGCAGCCAGGCTAACCACCGTACCCCCTGTTCCTATAATCAGTTCATGGGCAATTGGATGCAAAGGGGCCTGCTGCATATGCAGATCCGTTTCGCTACAGATTGCTGCCATTTGAGTATGAAGGAGCGGGTCGACCTTCGCATACTTCCTCCACAGGCCCACGGCGCCCATGGGCAGAGACTTTGCATCCACACCATCGCACCCTCTTCGGACAAACTCTGTGGAGCCACCTCCCAGGTCAAAAACCAAATAAGAAACCTGGGGAATTCCAAGCGATCGGACGGCCCCCATCCCGCTCAAAAGAGCCTCTTTCTCTCCTGAAACAACATGAACCACAATTCCCGAGCTTTTCATGATGCCATTCAGGAGTTGATCGGCGTTTTTTGAATCTCTGACAACTCCCGTGGCAACAGCAAACGTATGATCGGCCTGAAAGCGGTGAATTACACGGGAAAAATCATCCATTACGCCAACTGCGCGATCCATAGCTTCCGACGTTAACAACCGGTCCCCAAACCTTCCAAAGTCTTCGGCAAGTCGAACATATTTCCTGCTTCTAAACAGTGGCGAAATGGTCGACCCGAGGGTTCGGCGGGCAATCAGAAGTCTCGCAGTATGACTTCCCAAATCTATAGAGGCAAACGTTCTATTCATTTCAATAGATAATACCAACGTGGAGCATATTTTTCAAGGTGCAAGAGAAAAGAACCTTGGAAGTCACGTTTTAAGGAGAGAGTATCGTCTATGAACTAAAACGTAAAACAAACCTGCATTGAAAACTGAGGAGAAAGCCAACCGTGAACATTTCAAACAAAACAACTTGACAAACGAGACGATAGTTCTGTAATAAGTGGCACTAAATAGTTTGCGTTTTAGACTTGCAATGAAGGGCTCGTTTAGTCCTAATCTAAAAACAAAAAACACGTTAAGGAACGTTTAAACAGAATGGGGTAAAACCTCTGCCGTCATTATTTATCCAAGAGGAAGGCTGACTTTCAGGCTATGTGAACGGAGTATGTAGGAATAAGTTGACGAAGGGAAGCAGAAAATTATCCAGAATGATAGCTTAGAGCGCCGAGGAAACAGGATGGAAGTAAAACAGGAACGAATCATTGCTTATTGTCTTGCAGCCGTAATGCTTGTAATGGGGGTTGTATGTTATGCGGCTTTTCCGGAAAAAACGCCCGAGGAACCCGTACGAATCATGCTGAAAAGCACCGGGGGAAATGTTCTGTTCGACCATAAAGAGCACGTAGCCGAATCGGGATATGAAATTGCCTGTGTAGACTGCCATCATGACATTGAAAATGAGGGCGATAAGCCGTCCGCGTGTGGAGAATGCCATCTTCCCGACGATGAAGAAGAGTCGCCCAAGAGATCGGATGCTTTCCACAGCCAGTGCAAAACCTGCCATGAAGAAGGCGGTGGACCGGTAGATTGCGCGCAATGCCATGCCATGTAAAGTCATGTACAAAAAAATAAAAAATGTTCTTGTTCCCGCCGATGAAAGGCACAACCTTGCGGGCAGGAGGCACAAATGATAAAGAGGCCGTTTTTCAGTTCGGGAAAGCTCCAGTTAAGATATTCGTTGGAAAATGAAGTCAATCATGACGTCAAAGAAATTGCCCTTTCTAAAAAGGTTACGTTTTTTCTGAAGACCACGCCCGACGATCTGGAAAAGCCTTCCATTTCAACAGGGAAAAAAGTAAAAACGGGAGAAGAGCTGACACTCACCAGCGGGAACAGGGTCACCTCAACTGCAACGGGAGAAGTTGTTGATGTATCCCCATTCATCGGGTACTCCGGACAATCCTTCATTTCCCTTGCGATTGAGGTGGAAAAGCAGGATTTGTGGGATGATGAATTCAAGAAAGTGTTAGATGAAAAAGGCCCTAAAGAGGCCTTTTCCCATCTTGGAAGCCTTCCTGGCATCGCAAATCCCGCATCCTTCGCAGACCCGGAAAACAAAATCAAAACCATTATTATTAATGGCCTCGACAGAGACCTCTTAACTGTCACAAACCAGTTTATTGTTAAGACGGAAACAGAACCGCTTGCCGAGGGCATTAAATGTCTCAAAAAAATCACCGGCGCAGACAGGATCATCCTTGCTGTTCCCGCTTCATTAGGCGCTGTAGCTGGTAAAGTTGGCGCTGACGTGAAAGTCATTGATCCGGTGTACCCCAACACCGTCCCCTCCTTACTCATTGAAAGTACCACAGGAATTCAAACACTGCCGGGAATGGATCTGGGAAAGAAAGGTATCGGATTCATCAGCGCCGAGGCGGTTGCAGCCCTTGGAAATCTTTTCACAGAAGGCAAAACACCACTTCACAAAGTGCTGACAGTCATAGACAAAAACGAAAACCTTACCATTGTTCGTGCCCGAATAGGAACACCCGCAAAAGAGATCCTCACAGCCTTGAATATCGAAATGGGCCAGGGAGACAGGCTTGTTTTCGGAGGCCCCATGACGGGCAAGGCTGTTTACTCCGAAGAGATGCCGGTGCAGGCCGAAACTGATGCGATCATGATTCAGGACAGCGCTCAGATAATACCGACCTCAGATGATCCCTGTATCAATTGTGGGGAATGCGTCAGGGCGTGTCCAGCCAATGTTCCGGTAAACATGCTCATTCGGCTTCTCGAAAACAGTCTTTACGAAGAAGCGGAAAGAGAGTACGACCTCTTCTCCTGCATTGAATGCGGAATCTGCAGTTATGTATGCGAAATGCGAATTCCCATATTTCACTATATCATGCTTGGAAAGCATGAAATTGCTTTAACAAGAGCCCTGGAGGAATCCAATGGATAACCAGAAGCTTTTTGTCAGTTCTCACGCCCCTTACTGGCACAATTGCAGCAGCCTTTCGGCAAAGAGCTACACTATCATGCTGGCGACGCTTCCCGCAGTGATCATGGGAATCTCCCAGTACGGCGCTCCAGCCCTTGGAGTCATCGGGCTGGCCGTATCTGTTGCCATGATTTCAGAACTCATCATGAATATGGTCATGAAGCGACCGGTAAGCATCGGGAACGGCAACTCCGCAGTGATCGGGCTTCTCTTCGCCATGATGCTGCCCGCGTCTACGCCATGGTGGGCAGTCCTCACCGGGGCCGTTGTCGCCGTTGTGATCGGAAAAGAGGTGTTCGGAGGAACCGGCGCCAACCCCTTTAACCCGGTGCTGGTGGCCATAGCCCTGCTGATGCTTTCCTGGGAAGGGGTGATGAATTTTGACGAAGCCCTGGTTAACTACAACCTCGGATTCCTGATGAATTACCCATTGACGGCACTCAAGTATTTCGGGGTATCCGCAGCGTCTGATTTCAGCACCACCGACCTTCTGATGGGCCGGCAAAGCGGGGGAATAGGGGCAACTTTCGGGCTGGGCCTCATTATCGGGGGAATCTTCCTGATTCTTCGTGGAATGATTCGCTGGGAAATATCTCTTTCCTTTATTGCAGGCATCTTCGTAACTGCCCTCATTTTTAACCTGTCCGACCCTGAGGAATACGCAACGCCCATCTTTCATCTCTTAACCGGGTATACCCTTATAGCTGCGTTTTTCCTCACAACCGAAGATTCCTCCTCACCGGTGAACCTTGTTCCCATGCTCATATACGGTGCAGGCGCGGGCTTTTTGACCGTTCTCATTCGAAATATAGGGGCCTTCGTGGATGGAGTGGTATTTGCTGTCCTCATCATGAATGTGGCCAGTCCGCTTCTGGATAAAATCAGGCCAAAGGCCTTTGGAAAGGGGATTGAACATGCGTGAGATGTTAAAACTCTTCATTGCCGTTGTCGTATTCAGCGCGGTCTCCGGGGGCGTACTCGCAACAATCCAGAGCGCCACCAAAGAAAAAATAGAATATCAACAGCTCAAGTTTGTCAAAGGCCCCACCATCAAGGCAATCATGGAGGGCAGTTCCAACGATCCCCTCATTGATCGCTTGATGATTCAGGATGAAGCCGCCAAAAGGAATATTTTCATCGGCGAGTTTGATGGAAAAAGAAATACGGTAGCCTTTGAAGTCTTCGGGAAAGGGTATGGCGGCGTCCTGGGAGTAATTGTCGGCGTGAACCTCGATAATGACGAAATCGTGGGAATTGGCGTAACCACCCACAGTGAGACGCCGGGCGTTGGCTCCAGAGCCAAATCAGACCCCTCTTTTGCTGCCCAGTTTAAGGGAAAATCCATGAAAGATCCCCTTCAAATTAAGGCGGACGGTGGAGAAATTGACGCCATGAGCGGCGCCACCATCACTTCCCGCGGCGTATCCGGAGCAGTCATCGAAGCGACCAAGGTATACGAAAGGCTGAAACCCGTAATCATTGAAAAGATCAAAGAGAACAAAGGATAGGGAGAGAATCGGCTATGGCAAAAACAACTGTTCAGGAATTCACAAAAGGACTCTGGGCTGAAGTTCCTCCTTTTCGCCTTGTCCTGGGTCTATGTCCTACCCTGGCAGTGACCAAGAGCGTCGAAAACGGCATAGGTATGGGTGTTGCTACCACATTCGTCCTCATTTGCTCCAATATGCTCATATCCATGCTTCGAAACAGTATTCCCAAAAGAGTGAGAATAGCCTGTTTCATCGTGGTCATTGCAACCTTTGTTACCGTTGTGGAACTGCTGATGCAGGCCTATACCTATCCGCTCTTCCTGAAGTTAGGAATATTTATTCCACTCATTGTGGTTAACTGTATTGTTTTAGGCCGGGCAGAGGCGTTCGCTGCTAAAAACGGCGTGGTGGCTTCATTCGCCGACGGTCTCGGTATGGGTCTGGGATTCACCCTGTCCCTCACCGCACTTGCCATCGTGCGTGAGGTACTTGGAAACGGCACTTTCTATAATATTCCCGTTTTTGGCCCGTCTTTTAAGCCTTTTGCTTTTATGGTACAAGCACCCGGGGCTTTTGTGTGTTTAGGTCTCATGCTGTGCATTATGAACGTTCTAGGCAAGAAATAAAGAACGGTTCCATCTGACTCTTGAAACAGGAGAAATTAGATGAGCGATTATATTTTACTCATAGTCAGTTGTATTTTTGTCAACAACATCCTGTTGATGCAATATCTGGGAAACTGCCCATTTCTTGGCGTGTCCAAAAAAATGGAAACCGCCACCGGCATGGCCATGGCAGTCATATTTGTCACAGTCATGGCCGGCTCGATGACATGGATCGTAGACGCCTTTTTGCTGAAGCCGTTTGGGCTGGAATACCTGCGAACCCTCTCGTTTATCCTGGTCATTGCCTCCCTTGTTCAGTTTGTGGAAATGTTTCTCCGGAAGAGCATACCAACCCTCTACGCAGGTCTCGGAATTTTTCTCCCCTTGATTACAACAAACTGCGCCGTTATGGGTGTGTGCCTGATTAATATCATGGAAGAATATTCCTTTGTGCAGGCCCTGATTGCCTCATTTGCCTACGCAGTGGGTTTCGGCCTGGCCCTGATCCTGTTTGCAGGAGTGCGTGAGCGAATCTTTTTAGCGAGGGTCCCCAAACCGCTGCAAGACACTTCAATCGGTCTGGTTACAGCGGGATTGCTCTCCCTTGCATTTTACGCATTCAAGGGAATGGTGTAAATTCTTACAAAAGAACCACAGAAGTGAATCGGTAGAAAGGGCAAAGCTTAAAGGGAGACCCCTCGTCCGTTTCCCCCCTTTTCTTCCGCACTATATCGGCCATTCAGTCATTTTTTACAAAACATTTAGATCGAATCCACAACACCTTCAATCATAAGGTCTTTTGACCATGTTCGCTGGTAACGAAGATGGGGTACTCCCCCATAAAATTGCCAGCCTGGTGCAAGAGTACAGGATCCGAAAAAACGGGGTAATTGACAAAGGGAGATTCAGAAACAGTCTAAATATTCAACTCAAGTTGGAGGAGCACAATGTTGGGCGGTATACTGGTAATGGGAAGCTTAGGTGTTGTTATTGGCATAGGGCTGGCCCTGGCATCCAAGATATTTTATGTTTACGTTGACCCCAAGATTGAAGCAGTAGAAGAAGCGTTGCCTGGAGCAAATTGTGGCGGGTGCGGGTTGCCCGGATGCAGTTCCAATGCTGTAGCGATTGTAAACGGCAAGGCCTCTGCATCATCCTGCGTAGCAGGAGGCCCTGATGTGACGGCCGAAATCGCCGGCATCATGGGTGTAGCAATAACGGTCAAAGAGCCGGAAATTGCAGCACCGGGGTGCAGCTATGGGGTCCAGGACGCTGATTTGAAGTTCCTCTATGGTGGTATCCATGACTGCAGAGCGGCTGTTATGCTTGACGGAGGCTCAAAGACCTGTCCAATAGGTTGTTTAGGGTTAGGCAGCTGCGTACGGGCCTGCCCTTTCGGGGCACTTTCCATGGGCCCTGACAATCTCCCAATAGTGAATCTCGAACTTTGTACGGGATGCGGTACCTGCGAAAGGGTTTGTCCCAAACATATCATTACTCTTACCTCGGCTTCTGAGCGTTTCATCAGTGAATATGTTGTGGATGAATGTACTGCGCCCTGCCAGAGGGCCTGTCCCACCGGCATCAATATTCCTGCGTTCATTCAAGAAATTCGAGGCGGCAACTACGAAGCCGCCCTTGCCATCATCAAAGAAAAATGCCCTCTTCCTCTCATATGTGGATACATATGCCCTGCCCCTTGTGAATTGGAGTGCCGCCGCAACCTGGTAGACGAATCCGTTGCCATTAACCAGTTGAAACGTTTTGTTTCAGATCAGGAAATGATAACCGGGAAACGTCTCGATCCATACAAGGCACCGGACAATGGTCATAAAATTGCCGTTGTGGGAGGTGGTGCCGAAGGGCTCACCACGAGCAATTACTTAGCTCGACTTGGTTACCAACCCACGATCTTTGAAGCGAAGCCTGAATTGGGAGGGATCCTCAGGTATGTCATTGCAGAAGACAGGCTTCCACGAAAAGTCCTGGACCATGAAATCAAGGGGATACTTGAAACCGGGGTAGAAGCAAAAAACAACATGGTGATGGGACGGGATTTCAGCATAGACTCTTTATTGCGGGATGGATTTGACGCAGTGATATTGTCCAAAGGCGGCTTTGACAGTAGAAAGATACTGCAACCTGATGGCGCAGATTATGATACCTCCGTGAATGGCGTATTTATCCTGCTTGACTTTCTCTACGCCCTGAACGAAGGCAACATAACCAATCCGGGTAAAAGAGTGGTTATCGTCCACAACGGTATTGAAGCGCTCGAACTTGGACGAAAATGCAGGGGTCTGGGGACAGAAAAGGTCACTATTATCACCCGCATCCCTTCCCATGAACTCCCCCCTGAACTGCAGAATGTTCAGGAATTGGAATCAGAAGGAATATTCATACGGTGCGAAACGGTAGTCACCGCATTGAAAGGAATTTCGAAACACCTTGCCAGGGTTGATGTTCAACAGAATGCATCCCCCATGGAATATCCCGCTGAACAGGAAAGCATTTCCGCAGACACCTTGATCATTTCAGCAGGGCGCCTGCCTGAATATATCTTCATCCAGTCCGAAGACCAGTCCGGAATGGAAACACAGGAACTTGCGTGGGAAACAGTTCCGGCTTATCGAACCTTTCCCGGGGCAATCGACGGTATACTGAGTCCTCCTGAAACCAACAGGATCAGTGATTCGTCCGCAGTGGTCAAATCCCTTCTTTCAGGTCGTCGACTTACCCGGGCGGTTCATCAGCATTTCACCGAAGATACCATCACCCCCCTGCAAGGTCTCGCCTGCGAAGCGGGTCCCATACTTACTGTTGCAGAAGTCCATAACGTCACCGCATCCGATAGGGAACGTCCTGAACTATCTGATGTGGAAGGCGACAGCAAAACTGCCTGGATTTTCCCAAATGAGTTTCCAGGCCTGGATGAAGGGTCCGCCAGAAATGAATCTGAAAGGTGTTTGAAATGCGGACTTATCTGTTACAGAAAGCAGGAAACACAACCACCCGGTAATGCCTCTTCGGCTTAAAAAGAACTGAGAACAATCGAACACATGATTGAGGCTGCGAGGTCCGGCATCTAAATTCGCAACCCGGAGATAAAAAATGCATGAGAACATAATCACCATAGACGGACGTCAACTGGAGTTTGAACAGGAAGAGACGATCCTTCAAGTTGCAAGACGCAACGGAATATTCATCCCAACACTTTGTCATATTGAAGGAGCCCGGCCTACAGGGGCGTGCAGGATATGCGTGGTCGACGTGGAAGGCGCCCGTTCACTGCTACCCTCCTGCGCCACCCCCGCTGCGCCAAAAATGCTTGTCCATACCCATTCTCCCGCAGTCATAGAAGCCAGAAAGGTCATATTGGCTCTCCTTCTTCAGTCGGGAAATCACAACTGTGCCATCTCCACAAACAGATCCCAGGACTGGACTGCCTTTCAGCAGCGGGTCGAAAGCTACGACCAGACAACCGATCTATGCCCTGCCCACAGTGCATGCAATCTTCAGGCCTACGCCTATAAATACCAGGTGGACACCTCCGGATTTGTAAGGGCGGAAACGGACTATCCCATGGAAATGGCAAGCCCTTTGATCGTGAGAGATTTTTCCCGTTGTATCCTCTGCGGGCGGTGTGTGGAAGCCTGCAACAGCATTCAGGTCAACAATGCCATTACCCATGGTTTCAGGGGCGCCGAAGCCAAAATCGTGACGAAGGGAGACGACAACCTCCAGCGATCCGATTGCGTTTTCTGCGGAGAATGTATTCAGGCATGTCCTGTTGCCGCCCTCGTTGAAAAGAAAAGCAGATATAAAATACGCCCCTGGGAAGCTCGCCATATTCGTACAACCTGTCACTTCTGCGGCGTGGGTTGCCAACTGGATCTTCATATTAAAGATGATAAGATCATGAAAGTGACCGGAGTTGAAAACGCACTCCCCAACCATGGAAGACTCTGTATCAAGGGCCGTTTCGGGTATGACTTTCTTCAGAGTCCGGAACGTTTGACCGTTCCAAAAATCAGAGAGAATGGGGTGCTGAAGGATTCCACATGGGAAAAGGCCCTGGATGTGATCGCCTCAAAAATAAAGGAAGTGATAGACAAGGACGGTCCCGATGCCATAGCAGGAATCTGTTCTGCCAAGTCAACGAATGAAACCCTGTATTTGATGCAAAAATTCTTTCGCACTGCCATCGGCACCAACAATATTGCCTCACCTTTTGCTGCCGGTGGACTCAATAATCCCCTGGACGAACTTGAAAAAGCAAAAAGCATTTTCCTTATCGGATCGGATATCACCGAGGAAAACCCAGTAGCCGGCACCTTCGTAAAACGGGCGGCCAAAAAGGGCTGTAAACTCATTGTGGCCGATTCCAGACCCACCAGAATCAGCACCTTTGCAACCAATCATCTTTTCGTGAAAGAAGGATCGGAAGCAGTCCTGGTAAATGGTTTCATTCGAGAATTGGTCGAACGGGGTCGAGAATGCCCTGACTCCGTAAGAGAAATAGCGTCAAGCTTTACTATGGATGAGGTACTGGAAACAACTGGTTTGTCCTCCGAGGATTTCAAAAATGCCATCGATATCCTCGACATAGATGAACCGGTCATGCTTGTCTACGGTTCAAAGGTCGCAACCTTTGCCCGGTCATTTGTCCGATTGCAGGAAATACTGGGAAACATTGGCGTAGAATGTGGTGGAGTCAACTACCTTGGTGATCTGAATAACTCTCAGGGCGCTTGTGATATGGGTTGTCTACCTGCTTTCCTTCCGGGATACCAGATGGTAGAGAACGCAAGCGCACGGAAAGTACTCGAAGATGCCTGGGGCGCCACAATTCCTGAAAAACCGGGCATGACTTTTGGCCAGATCATCAACAACATGGCCGGCGTCGTGAAAAAGGGAGAAAAAGAGATACGCTTTCTTTATTGTGCAGGTGAAAACCTTGCTGTCGCCCAGCCTGCCATGCCGAACATAAAAAATGCCCTGGAAACCATTGATTTTCTCGTGGTCCAGGATATTTTGAACAATGAGACGGTTGACTTCGCCGATGTTGTTCTCCCCGCTGCTGCATGGTCTGAAGAAAATGGGACCTATACGAATTGTGAACGCAGAGTAAGTCTCATGAGGAAAGCCGTTCCCAGCCCTGGAGAAGCCAGATCTGAAACCTGGATTCTCACGGAACTGGCCAAACGCCTGGGGCTTAAATGGGAAAACAGGAGCAAGAAAGAAATCTGGGAGAAGGAAATCATTACTGTTGTGCCTTTCCTGAAAGATTTCACCTACGATCGTCTGGAACACGGTGGTATTTGCTGGGCCATTCCGAAGCCGGCTTCTCTCGGAATAAAGAGCTTTGCAGATACGGGATCTCCACTGAGAAGGCCCGGATGGACTTCCTTTAACTACCATCATCACACCCTCCTGGAACATTGTGAAGGCCTGTTGGAGTCCATTCCCCGCAAAAAAACTGAAGGGTTCCAACCCCCGGGAAGCCCCGAAGAAGTAACGGAGCTCTTTCTGGAATTGCTCAAGGAAGAAGGTAAATCGGGCACAAAAGATCAGATCGACAACATCCTTGAAAAATATAAAAATCACAGGGGTGGTCTTATCCCGGTGCTGCAACAGGTACAGGGAATCCTGGGTTTTCTTCCCATCTCCGTCCAGAATTATGTTGCCCTGCAACTGAGGCTACCCGCCTCGGATGTTTTTGGAGTTACAACCTTCTACTCTTTCTTCACCATGACGCCGCGTGGCCGACATATTATCAGGATCTGTCTTGGCACGGCCTGCTTTGTCAAGGGGTCAGGAAAACTCCTGGAAGCGCTTGAAGACCATCTGGATGTGAAGACAGGCGGCACAACCGAAGACAAAGAATATTCCCTCGAAGTCGTTCGATGCATCGGTGCCTGCGGGCTGGCACCTGTAATCATGATTGATGAAACCACCCACGGACAGGTTAAACAGGGAAAAGTCGCATCCATCGTAGAATCCTATAGAGGCGCTCCCGCAGCAACAGAATAAGAGGAGGAAATCCAACAGCCGAGAGCAAACAGGGCTGGTATTTTAACATTATGAAATTAAGAGATATTGTAGAAGTTCTGAAGTTGGATGTAAGGACAGGGTCCTCCGACCGGTTGGATGTGGAAGTAACCGGGGGATATGCGAGCGACCTCATGAGCGATGTCATTGCCGGTGCTGAAGAAGGGAACCTGTGGGTCACCCTCCAAACACACCAGAACACCGTGGCCGTGGGGGTCATGAAATCTCTTTGCGGCATCATCCTGGTCAACGGAAGGGAACCTGAAAAAGAAACGATCCAGAAAGCGGAGGTCCAAGGGATTCCCCTTTTAATCAGCACCATGCCCACATTTGAACTGGTGGGAAGGTTATTTGAACTGGGAATTGGAAAAAAAGGAAAACCCGCGTAGAAAAAAGTTTCCTTCATTCCAATTTCTTTCAAAAACAGAAGACTCGATAATGGGCGGATCAGAACATGGAACGCCATTGGCAATAACAAAGGCAAAACAGCCAGGGTTTGTGAGCATTGACCTGCATATCCATACCTGCCTGTCGCCATGTGCCACTCTCGATATGACTCCTCGAAAGATTGTTGCTGAAGCATCTAGAAAAGGGATAGAAATTATCGCCGTCACGGATCATAACACAACGGAAAACGCTCTGGCTGTTATCAAGGCAGCGCGAGAATTCGATCTTCATGTCATCCCCGGAATTGAAGTAACCACCTCTGAAGAGGTCCACATTATCGGGCTGTTTGAGGAAATGAGCCAGGCCCGTGAAATGCAGGCCATTGTGTATAAAAACCTTCAGGAAGGAATGAATGACGAAGACCTGTTCGGGATGCAGGTCGTGGCAAATGAACACGACGAAGTGGAAAAAATGAATAAGCGGCTTCTCATTGGAGCAACCCTTCTCCCCGTGCATGAAGTAGTAGACGCCATACACGGCCTTGATGGGCTGGCAATAGCCGCGCATATAGACAGAGAAAGGTTCAGCATCATCGGGCAGTTGGGTTTTATCCCCAACGATCTGAAACTGGATGCCGTTGAGATATCCCGGCGTTTGCCGTTGGATCAGGCGCGCAGCCGTTTTCGAGAGTATGAGAGATTTGCATTTATCAGCGCTTCGGACGCACACGATCTGGAAGAAATCGGGAAAGGCGCCACCTGCCTTCAGATGGCCGGTACTCATATAAAAGATTTAAAACAGGCCTTTGAGGAACTGGTTGTTTCCAGTTCCTGATGCGCCGGATTTTGATGAAATGGAAGATCTTTCCCTCCACATACTGGATATCGTCGAAAACTCCACAATGGCGGGAGCCACTCTCGTAGTGATCGATATTCTGGAAGACCCGAAAAAAAATGTATTGCAGATTACCATTGAGGATAATGGCCGGGGGATGGACCAGGAGATGCTTAAAAGAGTGAGGGATCCCTTTGTAACTACGCGAACAACCCGAAGCGTTGGGTTAGGCCTTTCACTTCTGGAACAGGCCGCACAGGAAACCGGGGGAAATATGACTGTCACCTCAAATACAGGCCAGGGCACAATCGTAAAAGTTTCTTTCCAAACAGATCACATTGATCGCAAACCGCTGGGAGACATGGGATCAACTCTTACCGCCCTCATTGCAGGCAACCCTGAGGTGGATTTCATATACAGCGATAACCTTGATAATGAACGGATGGAACTGGATACAAGGGAACTGAGAGCTGAACTCGGAGACGATGTTCCCATGAACGATCCTGCCGTCTTGAAATTCCTCAGGGGCCTGTTCGAAAAACCAGAAAACTCTTAAGGGGACGAATTTGAAACCGGAGGCTTTATAGATGGGAAAACTGAAAGTTGAGGACTTAAAAAGGATCAAGGAGTCTTTGAAAGGGACTGTAAATTTGAGAGATGGCCAGCATCGTGTAAAAATAACCGTTCATATGGGGACTTGTGGAATAGCGGCCGGCGCCAGAAAAATCATGGACGCACTCTTTACCAGACTTGAAGAATCGGGGGCTGACGATATCATGCTGACCACATCAGGTTGTGCCGGGCTCTGTAACCATGAACCGATGCTCACGGTGGAAGTCAAAGATACCACACCCGTAAAATATATCAATTTGAACGAGAAAAAAGTTCTCCAGATATTTGACGAACATGTCATGAATAACAATCCCGTGGCGGACTATGCCCTTTCCCAGGGCAGCGAAACCACTTACTAAACTTGGGATCATTATCTTCGTGCTAAAGAGGCGGTTTTTATGGAAAAGAAATATCGTGTTCACCTAATGGTTTGCGCAGGAACAAGCTGTGTATTGAACGGTTCTCTTGATATGAGAGACGCCCTGGTAGAAGAAATACACAAAAACGGACTACAGGATGAGGTATTTGTGGGAACCACCGGATGTAACGGTTTCTGCGCGGGCGGCCCCTTGATGATCGCATATCCCGATGAGGTCTTCTACCAGCATGTAACCGTGAAGGATGTCCCTTTTTTCGTAGAGGAATATCTTATCAAAGGAAGGACTCCCGAAAAACACCTTTTTGAACCGCGTGAAGGAGAAGGGGGCATCCCAAAAATTACGGACATCGGCTTTTTCAGCAGCCAAATTCTGGTGGCCCTCAGAAACCGAGGGTTAATAGATCCTGACAGTATTGATGAATATATCGCCAGGGACGGTTACCTCGGAGCCGCCAAGGCTCTTCTTGAAATGACATCCGACCAGATTATAGAAGAGATGAAGGCTTCCGGCCTGAGGGGAAGGGGCGGTGCAGGCTTCCCAACGGGACTCAAGTGGCAATTTTGCGCGGGCGCAAAAGGCGACATCAAATATATGCTCTGCAATGCGGATGAAGGAGACCCCGGGGCGTTTATGGATCGTTCCATTCTGGAAAGCGATCCCCATTCAGTTTTGGAAGGCATGATCATCGGCGGGAAAGCTATCGGGTCGCATACCGGATATATCTACGTCCGCGCCGAGTATCCACTTGCCATTGAAAGGCTCAGGACTGCCATCAGCCAGGCAAAGGAATATGGACTTTTAGGTAAAGACATTCTGGGTTCCGGTTTTGACATGGAAATAGATCTATATTTGGGCGCAGGGGCCTTTGTCTGTGGGGAAGAAACCGCTCTGATGCGCTCCATAGAAGGCCAGAGGGGCATGCCTCGCCCCAGGCCCCCGTTCCCGGCCAACAAAGGCCTTTGGGACCGGCCATCAGTCCTGAATAATGTGGAAAGCCTGGCAAATATTCCGCAAATCATCTACCGGGGTTCAGGCTGGTTCAGCAGCCTTGGCACGGAAAAGAGTAAGGGAACCAAAGTTTTTGCCCTGAGCGGACAGATCAGAAATATCGGTTTGATCGAAGTTCCCATGGGCACCCCCTTACGATCGATCATTTACGATATAGGAGGTGGAATACCAGGCGGAAAAAAATTTAAAGCCGTCCAGCTTGGCGGTCCTTCCGGTGGATGTATTCCAGAGGATCTCCTTGATATCCCGGTAGATTATGAAAATATTGTCAAGACGGGCGCCATTGTCGGTTCCGGCGGAATGGTCGTGATGGACGAAACATCCTGCATGGTGGACGTGGCAAGATTTTTCGTAGAATTCACCACGGAAGAATCCTGTGGGAAATGCACCCCTTGCCGTGAGGGAACGCGACAGCTCCTGTGGATATTGGAACGGATTACAGAGGGCAAAGGAACTATCGAAGACATTGAAAGACTCGAACGATTGAGCAAAGTTCTCCAGTCTGCATCCCTGTGCGGCTTGGGCCAGACTGTTCCAAACCCTGTACTGAGTACCCTTCGCTATTTCCGCCACGAATATGAAGCTCATATTCTGGAAAAACGCTGTCCCGCTGCCGTTTGTAAAGCGCTCATCACCTTTCATATCGATCCCGACATCTGCACCGGATGCACCCTGTGCGCACGGAAATGTCCTCAGAATGCTATCACAGGGGAAAAGAAAAAACCCCACATTCTTGATCAGGACCTTTGCATAAAATGTGGTCTGTGCTATGATAATTGCAAATTTGGCGCAGTAACCAAAGTGTAACGGCTGCTGTTTTCTGACCCTGTATCCGGCACGTCACCTTCCGGCCGAGAGGGAGAAGAACAATCTTTAATCCGAAAAAAATAAGTGTACCCATTAGATGACATATCATGATGAAATTAGATGCTGTTAAAGACATATTGCACGCTGAAATAATTACCGGGCATGACAAACTGGACATGGTCGTTGAAAAATGTACAGCAAGTGATCTCATGAGCGATCTGCTCACCGGGCCTAATACAGGCTCACTTTTATTAACCGGACTCTGCAATATACAGGTTGTTCGAACCTCAATGATTGCAGGCGTCAGCGCGGTAGTTTTTGTAAGGGGCAAACGTCCGTCAGAGGAAATCATCGCCAAAGCCAGCGAATACGGAGTGCCCCTTCTGACTACGCCTTTCACCATGTTTTCGTCAAGCGGAAGACTTTTCAGCAAAGGTCTCCGTGGGGTCGAAGTAAAATTAAAGGCCCCGGCATAAGATTGCCTGTAACCGAAAAACCCACTCGTTGGTGCTGCCTCCAGACCTCGTCAAATAATTAAGTGATCGAGAGTCGTTGAGTTGGAGAACTAAACACGTGAAGCGGCAATGTATGTGGTGTGGAACCAGGGTTACATAAACCTCGAGCCCATGGCAAATAATATGACCAACCTAAAAAGACAGTTTGAAATCAAGGCCAGGGATTTTGTCAGGGCCGGTGAAGCGTCAATCGAAGTTCAAAGCATTCTCAAGAAAATTGGGTTCGATGCCGACTGCGTTCGCAGGGTAGCGGTTTGCGCCTATGAGGCAGAGATGAATGTAGTCATGCACGGTGGAGATGGAATGCTGGTCCTCACGGTGGAACCCAGAAAAATTGTTCTGGACTTCAAAGACGAAGGCCCTGGGATTGAAAACGTCGAGCTTGCCCTGCAGGAAGGCTACAGCACTGCAACCTCCGAATACAGGGAAATGGGCTTTGGCGCGGGGATGGGACTTCCAAACATCAAAAAAAATGCCGATTCTCTGGAAATTCATTCTGATAAAGGCAAAGGAACCCAGCTCAAAATCTCGATCACAGTACGAGAAGTATCATGACTGAACCCAAGCCCCTTCAGGAACCGATCCATTATGTTCATGTAGATAAAAAAATATGTAACGGCTGTGTCCTCTGCATGAAGGCATGCCCGACAAAAGCCATACGTGTGAAAGAAGGCAGGGAGGTTCAGATCGACGATGCAAAATGCATTGACTGCGGAGAATGCATGCGCATCTGCCCGAGGAACGCCATAAGCGCTGTGATGGGCACAAACGAAAAAGAGGGTCCCGTTTCCAAAGATCTCTTCAACGCTGTGAGTGCCTCAACTGCATTGTATGCCCAGTTTGAAACAGGGATATTGCCCAATGACATCCTTCTTGGACTCAAAAGGATGGGATTCAATTACGTGCACGACCAGACGTATACCAATGAAATGTTCAATGTGGCCATTGAGCTGTTCATTAAAGAGCATCGAGAGAAGGATGATACTTTTTTCCCTCTGATTTCCCCCATATGCCCGGTGGTAGTCAGGCTTATTGCCCATAGATTTCCCTCCCTTTTAAAGAATATCCCTCCGCTGATTACGCCACGGGAAATCGTGGCAAGAGAATCAAAGCAACGCCTTGTGACAAGATACGGTTGCCGGGAAGAAGACATCAAGGTCGTACATATCACGCCATGTCCCTCCAAAATGATCTGTATCAAGGAGCCTATTTTTCAAGAACGCTCCTATCTTGACGAGGCGGTGGCCATCAGCAGCATCTATGAAACATTAAAGAAGAATATTCAAAATGTAGATGAGGATATTGTGCTCCATCACGCGGGAGGAATCGGCCTCGGTTGGGGGATGTCAGGGGGGGAGATTGCCGGACTGGACCTGAACTGTCTGTCAATTTCCGGCCTGCAGGAGACCATCCGATACCTTGAAAAGGTGGAAATGGGCATCCTGAGCCATATAGATTACATAGAATTCAGGACATGCGATGTGGGCTGTCTTGGAGGCCCTTATACTGTAGCAGACAAATACCAGGCCAGACACAATCTCCGAAAACTCATCCGTATGTTCGGGGAAGAAAAAAGGGTCAAATATGAATATGTGAAAAAATTATATGATAAAGGCTGGTTCCATGGGGCCGACCCTATCCTCCCCACAAACAGCCCCTTTAAACGGTCATCCTTGTCGGATATCTCGGCGGCCATAGAAAAACAGAACGAGGTACAGCAGATCCTGGAATGCCTTCCACGCAAGGAGTGCGGGGCCTGCGGTTCTCCCGATTGCCAGACATTTGCGGAGGATGTGGTTGCAGGAAAGGCAACCGTAGATGGCTGCATTCTTCGTGGGAGTATGGCATAAAAAAAAGGGATCAACGCGGATTAGCGTGAAGAATCCCTTTTTCCGAACAGAGGTGTCAGGTTTCGGGTGTCAGATTTCAGTACCTACTATTCCCATTTTCTGGCTATAATAAGCATAACTATTTGTTATTATGTTTAAAATACTGACTGCGGCCCGGTTTTTTCCTGACACCTGACACCTGGAATCTGAGCATGGGCGATTCGACAACTGACAAAAATATCACGTTAATCCGCGATGAGCCGAAAAAAGGAGGCCCTTTTCCCTAACCCAATAAAATCCGCGTCATCTTAGGGCTGAGGCTTCTCTTTCTCCGCTGATCTTGATCAAATCTCCGCAGGATAAAAAATGTAGCCCCCATGCCCATGCCTCCTGCCAGAATCGACGACAGTGACGTATTGAAACCGAGACGCGCTCCCAACGCCTCTCCGAAATAGGCACAGATAATCAGGGTTGCCACCGGCACGAAATACACAAGTACCGTAAGCTTCAGAAACGAACGAGAGGAGATACTGATCTCCACCACATCACCCTCAGAAGCCATCAGTTCGTTAACGACTTCGATGGTCATCCCTTGACCAGAAGCCACATCACAGGAATCTTTGGATTCACAGGCAGAGCAGGCTGAACTCTTCTGTATGCGAACCATGGCTTTTTTGCCGGTAATTCTTTCGATAACCCCTTTTTCGCGTACCATCTAAAACCCGCCATTAGCTATTAGCCGTTAGCTTAAAAATCGCAAACAGCTGCATGACTTTTCCCTATAATGAGGTCTTCACTTTTTGATGCTAAATACTACACCATAACTAGCTAACATTGTAAGTCTAATAGCTAACGGCTAATGGCTAATTGCATTTTTTGTGTACCATCTAAGCAGTCCACTCCACGATACTGGACCCCCAGGTTAAACCTGAGCCAAAAGTAACCATAAGGACATTGTCGCCCTTGTTCAATCGCCCTTCGCGGTTGGCCTCATCCAGTGCAATAGGAATGGTTGCCGAAGAGGTATTGCCATACTTGTGAATATTCACATAGACCTTTTCCTCAGGAACACTCAGGGTGTGTGCAAGAGCATTAATAATACGGATATTGGCCTGGTGTGGGACTACGAGGCCAATATCCCCGACCGTCAAACCATTTTCGTTGAGTGCGTCCTTCGAAATTTCAGCCATATAGGCGATGGCCCGCTTGAAAAGACGGTTTCCAGCCATTTTCAGATAAGATGATTTTTGATCAATATCCTGGAGGATCTCGGGCGTAAAGGTATTTCCCTCCTCGGAGTAAAGCAACTCCCACAACCTACCGTCAGATCGCAAGTGGGTCGAAAGCACCCCTCCTTTCTTCGAATTAGCCGAAACAGCCACAGCCCCAGCCCCATCAGCTAACAGGACACAAGTTCCGCGATCTTGCCAGTTTACAACGCTGGAAAGTCTGTCAACTCCCACCACCAATGCATTTCGGCAAGTCCCGCACTGGATGGCGTTCTTTACAACGGTAAGAGCATAAAGGAACCCTGAACATCCTGCGGACACATCAAAAGCTACTGCATTTTTGGCATTCAACGTCATCTGGATCATGCAGCCTGTAGATGGAAATTGTCGATCCGCGGTGACCGTACCCACTACAATCATGTCCAGGTCTTCCGGCGATACACCTGCCATTTCCAAAGCCCTGGATGAAGCCCTGGATGACAGGTCACAAGTGCTTTCCTGTTCCAGATTTGAAGAAATGCGGCGTTCCTTTATTCCGCTGCGGCGTGTAATCCACTCGTCGCTTGTATCTACCATATTTTCAAGATCTTCATTCGACAGGATTCTTTTCGGCATGGATGACCCTGTCCCTACAATATGTGCATGGGGCATTGACTATTTACCTTTATATCAATATGAAAAAGTTAAGGGTACCAGACATCAATTTATCCGGTATTCCTTTTCCTTGAGTTTTGCGTGGGCCGCCGCCAGTCTGGCAATGGGAACCCTGGGGGGAGAACAGGATACATAACTCATATGTATGTGATGGCAGAAACGAATAGAATCCGGATGCCCGCCCTGCTCCCCGCAAATACCTACTTTCAGGTCGGGGCGTGTCTTTCTAGCCCATTCCATCGTAATCATCATCAAACGGCCGACCCCTTTGATATCCAAAACCTCAAACGGGTTGTGCTGCAGGATTTCCCTCTCTTCGTAAAGGGGCAAAAATTTATTTTCCGCATCTTCCCGCGAAAATGAAAACGTCGCCTGGGTCAGATCGTTTGTTCCAAAAGATATAAATTCAGCCAGTTCGGCGATCCTTCCCGCACGCATGCAGGCCCGTACCACTTCAATCATGGTCCCAAATTTATAAGGAACCTCCAAGCCGAATTTCTTCTGTACTTCATCACTTATTCCGGTCACATAGCGGTGTACAAATTGGAGCTCCTCGAGCGTGCACACCTGCGGAATCATAATTTCAGGGGAGACCTTCCCCCCTTCCTGAATATGTTCCGCCGCGGCCTCCAGGACAGCCCTGATCTGCATAGCGTAGATCTCCGGGTAGGTGATACCCAACCGGACTCCGCGATGCCCCAACATGGGGTTGATTTCCGCAAGCGCCTTTACTTTCTTGAGCATCGCCTCTTTGGCTTCTATCATGGGACCAGCCAGGTGTTTCGACTTCAATTCTTCCAGACCCTGGATGATCAACTCCAGATTACTGGAAAAACGGTCGCCCAGTTCAGGATCAACCATTTTCAGGGTATCCGGAAGATCGGTCATATTTTCAACTGTTTCCTTGAGGTTTTTCAATTTGGCTATTTCATTGAAAAGTTCCTCTGCAGAGGGCAAAAATTCATGGATGGGAGGATCCAGGAGCCGGATCGTAACGGGACGTCCATCCATTACACGGAAAATCTCCTTAAAATCGTTCCGTTGAAAAGGAAGAAGCTGATCCAGCGCAGCCTGCCTCTCTTCCGTGGTATCCGCCAGAATCATTTTCTGCACCACGGGAAGTCTTTCCGTCTGATTAAACATCCTCTCCGTCCGGCACAGTCCCACACCAACAGCGCCATACTTTTTTGCCTTTGCAACAGCATCGGGAGTATCCGCATTGGCCATAACCTGAAGGTCACTCAACTCATCGGCCCATTCCAGAATAATAAGGAGGTCCTCAACGAATTCAGGTTCAATGGTTGCTATCTTTCCCTTGTACACATCTCCCGTAGTTCCATCGACCGTAATGACATCCCCTTCCCTCAAGGTTATCCCCGATATGACCGCGGTCTTCTCCATGTCATTGATGACAATTTCTTCGCACCCGGAGACGCACGGTTTCCCCATGCTTCTCGCCACTACCGCTGCGTGAGATGTCTTGCCCCCGCGGCTGGTAAGAATCCCCTGGGCGGCAAAAAAACCGTGAATATCGTCCGGTTTCGTCTCCTCCCTTACCAGGATCACCTTTTCTCCCAGTTTTGCCTGGCTTTCCGCTCGATCCGCGTTAAAAACAATCTTCCCAGATGCAGCCCCAGGAGATGCAGGAAGCCCCCGAGCAAGGACTTCCGCTTGGACGTTGGGATCCAACCGGGGATGAAGGAGCTGCTCAAGCATATCCGGCTGAATTCTGAGAAGGGCTTCTTCCTCGGAAATAAGTCCCTCATTCACCATATCCACAGAAGTCCTGATGAAGGCAGATACGCCCATCTTGGCGTTTCTTGTCTGAAGGCAGTAAAGTTTCTTCTTTTCTATCGTGAACTCCAGATCCTGAACCTCGCGGTAGTGGTCCTCGAGGGTGTGCCTCAACTTCTCCAGTTCAGGATAAATATCCGGCATTTCTCTTCTCAGTTTGAGAATCGGCTTGGGCGTCCTGATCCCGGCAACCACATCCTCCCCCTGGGCATTGATCATGTACTCGCCAAAGAACCGGTTTTCCCCTGTGGCCGGATCACGGGTAAAGGCCACTCCGGTAGCACTGTCATCTCCCATATTCCCGAAAACCATCGTACAGATATTTACTGCCGTACCGTTGGCCATCTCTTTGGTGATATTAAACTCTCTGCGGTAATCCACCGCCCTTTTTCCAGACCACGACCCAAAAACGGACGCTATTGCAAGTTCCAACTGATCGTATGGGTCCTGGGGAAAAGGTTTCCCTGTCTTTTCCTTTACCACATTCAGAAAACCGTCACACGCTTCTTTGAGAGCTTTTCCATCCAGATCTACATCTTGTACCACTTTGTTCTTCTTTTTGATGGCATTAAAGATCTGGCTGAAATCGTCGTCGTGCATTCCCAGAGCCACCGACCCGAAGAGCTGTATCAGTCTCCTGTAAAGATCGTAAACGAAACGCTCATCTTTCGTGAGGGCAATGAACCCTTCTACGGTTTTCGTATTGAGCCCCAGATTCAAAATGGTATCCATCATGCCCGGCATGGACATGGCAGCCCCGGATCTCACGGAAACCAAAAGAGGATCCTTGTGATCGCCAAATTTTTTCCCCGTCTTTTCTTCAAGCGCAGCCATGGCCACATGAATCTCTTTGGAAAGCTCCGGACGAAGACCGTCTTTCTTGTTGTCGAGGTAGGAAAGACAAGCTTCGGTTGTAATAACAAAACCCGGGGGAACAGGCAGGCCAATCTGCGTCATTTCGCATAAATTAGCGCCCTTTCCACCGAGAAGTTTCTTGTCTTTTCCATCTCCCTCATCGAAAGAATACACAAATTTCTTGGATTTCATGGTCATCTCACTCCTTGTTCTTTCTCCTCGCATACTCAAATAAGTAGGCAAGACAAAACAGTATTAACCCCAACCCCAATACCCGTTCCAGAGAAGCATCCCGAAAGAATACCAAGGAAACAATATAGGCAAAACAGAAGGCCAAAATAAGGCGAATCATCATTAGGATAAATTTTCTCACGGACTTCCTTTATTTGAGAGATAGAGAGCAGATGCTAAATGGTTTCCATCCATAAATGGCCTTTTTTTACAATCTCGGCGTCAAACTGCGGGCTTCCTTGTGCGACGTACTATCGTACGTCTCCGCGCAAACCCTTGTTTTCCTTGACCTTGCAAAAAAATACTCATTTCTGAATTGGAAACCCGTAGTGCCCAAAGCATCATTTATGAATGGGCACTAAATGGAGAAAAAAATATCGTATCGATGGTACTATACCATAGGCAGGAAAAAAATAGCACTTAAAACCTAGAAGATTCCCGATGGGACCTCTCTCTTGTAAATATCCCGAACGATATGAAAGAGAAAGACATTATAAATGGGCATGCATCCTTTATGATTTCTTGAAAGGGATTACTGTTCCTTTTTTCGCGGTTTTTCCTTTTCCGCCCTTATTTCCTGCGTCTTTTTCACTTGGCCGTTTCGCGATAACCCTCTCCACTTTTTCCAGCCTCATGGGCTTTCCGCCCATAGTAAAGGGATCACCCTGAACATAGGACCATTTCAGAATCCAGGTGGCCTCTTGAACAGGAATAGAAAGCAGCAACAGCGTAACCTGATACCAATCTTTCTTGCTGTCCGGTTCAATGAATTCAATGCGAGCAAAAGCAATCGGTTGATCCTCCTGGTGAATCAGGATCAAATCCCCTTCATCAATCATACTTCCTCCTAATCAATCCCCGTCCAGTACGCTTCCGGGATCCGTTCTGAGTTTTTCCACCTTGTTCTCAAAACTGCTCCCCAAGTCAACCCCCATCTGCTGGGCCTTTTTCTTTGCAGCAAGACCGATATTTCGACTGTCTTGATAAAAGGAATCGCTCTGGCGGGCTCCGGGGTCAAAACTGTCCAGTCGAGCACTCTCGGATAAATGAAACGCAACACGAGACATAACCCGTCTCAGGTCCTGTCCCCGGCACTCAGGGCAAACCATGGTTTTCTCATCACCGGCATTCATAACCAGGAACTGGAATTCTTTCGAACAACTCCTGCACTCGTATTCATAAATCGGCATGAACAGGTTCTCCCTTCCAAATCACAATACTTTGACAGGAACCACAGGATTTTCGGGATAAAAAAAGGTTATAACTACCCTGAAATCAGGCAAAACTTGTCAATTACATCAGTCTTGTTTCACTCTTGAACCAATATATCCGGGAAGTTCGCAGATCAGAGCATCGATCTCTCTGCTCTTCTCACTTAAGAATCGCATCATCTGCTCTGATTTCATTTTGAGAATGGTCTGGTCCTGCTTTTCTATATCCAAGCCCTTTATAAGCATTTCGTTTTTGAAAAGAAAGGTAACAATCGTGTCATCCGCATCAATCTGGACATCAAACTTCGTTTCTAAATAATCGAGCCAGTAGCCGTATTCATGGGGATGTTCCAGGTGTTCAACAGGCAAACCAAGTTCAAAACTCAAGGGTTTTGCAATTTCAGGAGCCAATTGGGAACCTCCCAGGTAATCAAGGATGTGGGCAAGTTGGTGGACAAGCGCACTGTCGCCAATATCAGGGGATATAGCCACATACAGATTGTCAGGATCACTTGGCTTGGTCTTGAGGACATTAATAAGAATCCCCCCTGAACCCGCTTTTTCTTCGGACATCCTGGCGCCGGAAAAGTTGAGGGAATTGTACTGCTTCAGATCCACAAATTTGATCCCGGCGGAAATCCCTGTCAGGGTCTTGATATCAAGGCCATCGATCATTTCCTTTGATCTTCCGTACCACACCGGGGAAAGATTCGTGATCATACTGCTCATTTCAATCGTAAAGTCATCCATTTTCTTTGAAACCAGCTCGTCTTCTTTTCCAAGATGGCAATGCTTGAATTTCCTGCCGCTTCCACAAGGACAGGGTTCATTCCTTCCAATCTTTTTCATGGTTTCTATTCACCTGCGTTTCTTGAATCAATCTAAAAATGACAAAGTCACTGTCAATCTTCAATAACCATGTCTCGATGGGCGTCGTTTGACCAGGTCGGAAGCGGTGAATTGCAGCCCGTTTCCGGATTAACCGTGTTCCTGTATGAGGCTTTTACTTCCTGTGTTTTCATCATGTGATCCCAACCCCTTACATAATAGGGACATTCATCATTAAAACAAACCCACAGGTATTCGTTCGTCCAGGTAGAACTCTCAGGAGGCTGCCATTTTTTCATCTCAGATTCACAATACTTGCATTTCTGTTTTTCATCGGTTGTCATATTCATCTCCAATTTTTCTATCGGTTTCTATTCATGCGTGGTCTTTTTCCATCGGGACAATGAAATCCGCCATGAATCTTGGCCACCATGTAAGGCTTACTGGTTACTCGTTGCTGGTTACTGGCTACTGATTACTAATTGATCCTGAAAACTAAGCACTAAACGTAGAAAACGCAAATCCTGAGAAGGATCACTTGCTATTTCTCAGAACCGGGTACAAAACCAGATTCATCTCGGATTAGCGTGATACTCAGATTTGCTCTCAAATAGGCATCGTTTAGGCACCAGGTGTCAGTGTTCAGGTGTCAGGGAAAAACCGTGACGACAGACGAAATATCAAATGCACTATCATGCATTTATGCTTTGCAAGATCTCAAATCTGGAATATTAGACGCTGAATGCTGACACCTGACACCTCGGTTCCGGAAAAAAGAATCCTTCACGCCAATCCACATTGGGCCAAAAAGAAAAACCAAACCCCTTCACAACTTGCCTTGGGGTTTGGCCTTATCTTATTCCCTGTGAATGAAGTGCGGATCAACCCACGGCTTTCTTCAAAATGCCCTCCGGCGGAATCACATTGTAATGCAGGGCGGCATCCTTTTTCAAATCCATTCCAAAGGCTACGGCCATCAGCTGTGTAAGATAGACAATCGGAATATCAAAGTCGGTGCCATATTTCTCATTCACCCTGCCCTGGTACATCTCAAGGTTCATGGCGCACATGGGGCATACCGTAGAAATCAGTTCTCCACCATGATTCACAGCGTCTTCCAGGATATTTTTCGCCAGTTCCAGACAATAATCTATTTCTGGAAGAAAGATTCCCGATCCACAACACTTTATTTTATTTGGGAAAGGAACCGCTTCGGCGCCAAGGGCCTCAATAAGGCGGTCCTGGACAACCGGCTTGTTCACACTGTCGTACTCTCCAAAAGGCCTGACCGACTGGCATCCCACATACCCTGCCACCTTGAGCCCTTTCAAGGGTTTGACAACTTTGGCTTTTATCGCATCAATACCGATATCGTTATAAAGAACATCCTGTATATGCCGGACTTTGATACCGCCCTTATAGGCAAGGTTACCTTCCTTCAGACACTCATTGACCTGGCTGAGAAGTTCAGGATCTTCCTGTATCTCATGGTTTATCTTGATCATCTGGATATAACATGAACTGCAGGGAGCCACGATATCATAGTTTGCCTTGGCCTCCGCCAGAGCAAGATTCCGTGCATTCAGGACCTTGACGGCAAGATCATTGGCGCCCGCATAAGAAATACTGGCGCCACAGCAGTTCCAGTCTTCGATCTCTTCGAATTCAATACCCAGAGCTTCACAGACAGGATTGAGCGATACGAGAAAATTGGCGCCGGTCCCCTCTAAGCTGCATCCCCAGTATAGAAAGTATTTCATGTGACAGTACCTCCTTTCCCGATCTTTTCCGCCTTATCCAACATCTTCCTCAGAGAGGCAATTCCCTTGATCTTCTTTTCCGGAAGCAATTTCATCCGGTGGTGCAGGAACAGTTTCAGGCCGATGTCCATAAAATTTAGCGTGGCCTTGATACCATTGACAACCCCCCCGGCAAAAAACACCTTTCTTGGGAGGTCCTTCTCATCAATACGGCCAATCTTGTATACCTGGTTCCAGAACTCCCGGCCAAAATCGGCTGTATCCTTGCGAGGAACATACCCTTTTTTCAGGGCATAGTGAGCCAATCCATGCATGACGTCGATCACAGGAATAGATCTGGGACATCGAACCTCACAGGTATAACAGGAAGTACACAGCATAATAGATTTACTGCTCAACACCTCTTCCCTCTTTCCAGCCCTGATCAGGGAGAAAATCTGTCTCGGAGGGTAATCCATATGTTCTCTCAGGGGGCATGAACCGGCACAGACGCCGCAGTTCATGCACATTTTTATCTCTTCCCCGAAGTCCACATTCTGGAAGACCTCCTCGCTAAAGGAGGGACCATAGTTTATCTTATTTTCCATAAGCGACCTCTTTTTTATTGAATATTGAATATTGAACACGGAGCATTGCCAAATCACAGACAATACACTCCGCAATCATCAATCATCAATCCAACTACCATCCCTTATAGGGGTTGGGACCAACCTCTTCAATTGTCTCCATAAACTCACCAATGATTTCCGGGATCTTTTCATAGTCTGAAATGCCAACTTCCACAAACTTCACCCGGTCGGATTCCAGCGCCAACCTGTCCAGGGTCTCCGATACCTTACTCAGCCTGGTATTGGCCAGTTCGCTTCCCTTGACAAAATGGCACTGATAATCATCTCCGTGCCTGCATCCCATGAGAAGAATTCCGTCGATCCCCCGAGAGAGGGCATCGGCTATCCAAACCAGGTTCATGGAACCAAGACAGCGCATGGGAATAAACCGCACATAAGGACTCCATTTCATGCGCTTGATTCCAGCCATATCGATGGCCGGATAGGCGTCATTCTCACAGACAAGGCAGATCACCCTCGGTTTTTCCTCGTCTTCTTCCGGCACATTTACGGCCTTGATCATGTTTCCGATCATACCGACGGAATAGTTTTTAAAGGAAATGATTCGCTCAGGACAGGCCCCCATGCAGATGCCACAACGTCGACAACGAGTAGGATTAGGCAGAGGATTCGCCTTTTCATCCTCATTAATCGCTCCGAAAGGACACTCTTCCGTACACCGTTTACACTGGGTGCACCGCTTCATATTAAATTCAGGATAGGTCATATCCCCGGCCCTTGGATGAACCGCCATTCCGATTGCCGTTGCTTCAGTGCACTGAACCGCCTTCATGGCAGCCCCTACCGCATCGTCAATGGCTTTGGCCGTCTCCATGGGACGTCTGATTCCGCCCGCGGTATAGATGCCGGTCCTTCTCGTCTCATAGGGAAAGCAGATAAAGTGAGAATCGGGAAATCCATATTTAAGGGTGGGCAGTTCAGGACCCTGTCGATACTCCAGATTAAGGGCGCTGTTGGCAAAAAAACCGGAATCGGGAGCAACCTCAATCATTCCTTCTTCATCGGCTCCTTCCGCATCGGCAGGGGCCTTGATCCGCGGTGCTTCCAGCGGTTGGGACGCAGGAACCATTCCAACAGCCAACACCACGAGATCCAGCTCTTCGATTTTTACGTTTTCCCCCAAAAGTTCGTCGTCGGCCTCTACAAACAGTTTTCCGCCTGACTCGCCAACATTCGTGGTCGTGCCCCGCACAAAAATATTTCCATCATTCTGGGCCTTCCTGTAAAAATCCTCAGATTGACCGACGGTACGAATATCTTTATACAGGATATAATTCACCGTTTCAGGGTCTTGTTCTTTCAGATAGGTGGCCTGCTTCATGGAAACCAGGCAGCAAGAGGACGAACAATAGGGTAGATGCTCCGGATCCCGTGATCCCGCACATTGGATAAACAGGGCGTTTTTCACCGGGCTCCCATCCGAAGGCCGGGTAATTTTTCCAGCAGCGGCCATCTCTTCCATTTCCACATTCGTAATCACATCCTTGAATTCACCATATCCCAGGTGACCCAATTTGTTGGCATCGTACGGTACCCATCCGGTGGCCTGTACAATAGCCCCTACCCTTTCCGTCAAAGAATTACCGTTCGCCTTGATATCCACGGAATACAATCCGGGAGCACCAGTGGTTTTTTCAACCGTAGCAGAGGTAAATACCTTTATCTTGGGATTGTCCTCTACAGACTTGATAAGATCAGCAGCCCCCGTATCCGATAATTCTTTGTACGGCATAGTTACGAGCTTTTTCATTTTCCCAAGGAACCCACCTAAACGATCTTCTTTCTCCACAATAATCGCCTGGTATCCAGCCTTTGCCGTCTCAAGAGCGGCAGTCATTCCAGCCAGGCCTCCGCCCACAACCAGGATATCTTTTGAATATTCTTCTTCCGCCTTAAACGGCTCCGGAACAGACGTATCCTTCGCCTTGGCACAGCCGATTTTCAGATTGTCTTCAGCCAGCATTTGGGTATCTTCTTCTCCAGGAACCTGGGACCATGCCACCTGTTCCCTGAGATTCACCCTTTCAACAACCTTGTCCCCGCCAAAATTGAACACATCATAATTAACCCGCTGCGAACAGGCAGCAATAATGATAGTATTGATGCCGACCTCTTCAATATCTTTTGTAATCACCTCAAGGCCTTCCTGGCCGCACAGAAAGCTGTGGTCTTTGATCAGATCGATACTGAAATCTTCGGTACCGTTTTCCTTTAATTGCTCCACGTCCACGGCATCGCCGATCCCGCATCCGGTGCATATATAAATTGCTGTTTTCTGGTCCATCAAATTACCTCCTTACGATTGATTGGATTGCCCGCAGAGCCGATGCAGTGGCATCCTGGACAGACGAAGCAACATCGGTTGGCCTTCTGACGCAGCCGGCGCCATAAATACCAGGCTTTTCAGGATCATAGGTCATGAAACCATATTCATCATACGAGACATCAGGCGGCGTTTCGAGATCAAGCTTATTGGGCACCATCCCGGTCGCCAGTACAACCATATCAAAGGTCATACGAATTTGCTCGCCCGTCCTTGTATTTTCTCCTTCAAGGAGGAGATCACCTGTTTCCTCGTCTTCCGAGATATTTGCGATCTTGCTTTTGATAAAAACAACTTTCTCGTCCTGCTGCACCTTCGTATAAAAATCTTCCAGTCTGTCAAGAGCCCGGATGTCGATAAAAAAGATCGTCACATCACTTTCAGGAGCCTGTTCTCTGACGTATGTGGACTGTTTGAGGGATGCGAGGCAACAGATGCCTGAACAATAGGGCAGGTAGTTATCGTCTCTTGACCCGGCGCACTGGATAAAAGCGATGTTCTTGGCTTCTTTGCCATCAGATGGGCGGACTATTTTCCCTGCGGTGGGTCCGGAGGGAGAAGCCAGGCGCTCCATCATGACGTTGGTAATAACATTTTTGTACTCGCCGAAACCGTAGTAATCGACTTTTGCTGCATCGTAGGGAGTCCAGCCGGCCGCCCATACGATGGAACCCACTTTAAGATCAAAGGAAGATTCCTTCATTTCCAGATCTATGGCACCATATTCACAGGCCTCAAGGCATTTTTTGCCTTCTTCAGTTCCCACGATGGAAGGATCCAGGACATATCTCATGGGAAAAGCAAACTCGTGGGGAAGATAGGCCCCTTTCATCTTGTCCAAACCATAGTTAAACGGATTGTCCACTTCAGTCTCACAGACCTCGGTGCATTTACCACAGCAGGTGCATTTCTCATTCACATATCTTGGAGCCAATTTGATGGTCACATCGTAATCCCCTTCGTTACCGGAGACGCCCGCGACCTCTGCCATCGTAAAAAACCTGATTTTCGAGTTCTGTCTCATTCTCCTGAAATTAATTTCCAGTCCACAGTTGGGCGGACAGAGCTTGGGGAAATACTGATAAAGCTGGGTAACCCTTCCCCCGAGATAAGGATTCTTCTCCACCAGCACCACTTCGTAACCGGCTTCAGCCGCTTCCAGGGCGGCTGTAATTCCGCTCATGCCTCCGCCAACCACTAATATACTCTGGTTTGTCGTTTGTACCTCTGCCATTGTCTCCTCCAGGGTTGAATGTTTTCTTAAATTCTATGGGAAACGTACCATTTAGAACAGCAAGTCCTCAAAAGGCCGGGGCCGAAGTGAGGTTATAAAATTTTCTCCCGGACTCCCCAAGAACCTCCCTTCATTAATAGTAAAAGCGTATTTCTTCAATAACCATTTTTAAAACAATCCCATGGACCAAAAAAATGTTCATTGAGCAAATACGCCCTGAGAATGGCAGGACGTCACAATAAACCTGTGACGTCCTGTCAAATTAACAAAATGCTCCAGGAACCAAAAAAAGGCGCCTGGAGCATATTCATTTAAGGTTAAACCTTATACGCCGGGGATATTCCAAACGTCTTTCTTGGACATTTCCCACTCGCCGGTTGCAGGATCAAATCTGCAGTTGGCGAAGCAGTGCCAGTTTTCTTCGTCCATTACAGGCTTATCAGCGCGGAAGTAGTATCCAGGCCAACGGGTCTCTTCCCTGAACAGCATGGTGCGCACATGGGCTTCAGCCTGTGCCATGCGGTGCATATTCTCCCAGCACCTTTCCAGTTCGTAGATACCTTCAGCAGCCAGTTTTTCGGCATCTTCCCGCAGATACACAAACAGCTCCATGGCTCTTTCAAGATTAGAGATACTGGTCTTGAAGGCCGCGGTTACGCCGCCTGCGTACTCATCCATAATCTTCTGCATACGATCCATGAATGGGCGCCACAGGATATAGTTGGGGTTAATGGAAGGTTCAGTGGTAAAGTTACAGAACTCCTGGTAGGTGTCCAGAGGCGCCAGGATCTTTGCTTTCAGCGCTTCAACCACAGCCGCATCTACGGTGGGCTCCACGCCCTTTTCCACGATGTATTTGATCGCGGCTTTACCGGTAATACGTCCTTCCGCATGAGAACCGGAGGAGAACTTATGGCTGGAAGCACCGGAAGCATCACCGGCAGCAAACAGGGCATCCACTGTCGTCATCTGGGCGTATCCCCATTTGTAAGGGGTGTCCAGATCTTCAGGACCGCTCACCCATGCACCGGAAGCGCCGGAGTGGGAACCGATGAAGTAAGGCTCGCAAGCGGCGATCTCGGAATGTTTCTCTTCGGGTTTTACGTTCAGAGCGGCCCAGAGATGTGCCTGGGAGATAGTCATATCCAGAAAATCTTCCCATGCCTCAGACTCCAACTCTTTCATTTTCTTCTTATAGCCTTTTGGGTCTTCCTTGTAGGCATCGGCGATCTTGTTGATGGCTTCGGCCGTTTCCATGTACAATGGTCCAAGACCGGCGTCCACATCCAGCATGCCGAGGTAGTTTCTCAGGTTTGCCGGAATCGGTTTGGCCAGACCATAGGGTGCCCAGTTCTGAAGCTCTTCTTTCCTTACCGACATGTACTCGCCGCCGACGGCGCTGATGGCTCGGGATTTAAAGAGCAGAAACCATGCGCCCACAGGACCGTACGCATCTTTGAATCGGACAGGGATAAAACGAACTTCCTGACAGGTCATCTCGGCGCCGGCCTTGATGGTGAAATACGCACTGGAACCGGTGTTAAACGGCGGATACCAGGAACGTCCAAAACCCTCACCAACGGATCGGGGACGGAACACGTGAACAGCGCCACCCATGGTGGCCACGGTAGCTTTTGCCTTGAAGACATAGAATTTTTCTTCACGGGTGCTGAAGCCTACTGCGCCTACGCATTTGTTTCCATCCATCAGAGGGTCAACAATGAAAATCCTCTCAAAGATTTCGCCGCCCGCCTCAGCAATAGCATTCTTTGCTGCTTCAGCAACGATGATCTTATAAGACTCACCATTGATCATGAGCTGCCAGCGTCCTTCGTGCACATACTTGCCTTCTTCGTCAAGCCAGATCTTAAGACCCCATTTTTCGAAGAGGTGTACGGAAGAATCCACGTGACGGGCGATGTTGTAAACCAGATCTTCACGGGAAATGCCCATGAGGTCCTGACGCACGTAACGAACGTAGTCTTCGAGAGTGTTGTCACCGTCTCTCACGCCCACATACTGGTTGATAGCTGAAAGACCCATGGCCACGGCACCACTTCTATCGAGAGCAGCCTTGTCCACCAGGGTAACCTTCAATCCATTCTTTTTGGCCCAATACGCTGCTTCAACGGCAACGCCACACGCTGAGAATCCCCCACCAAGAATAAGGAGGTCAGTGCTAACTTCTACAGTTTCAAAATTTGCCATATCTTAATTACCTCCTTCCTTATATTGTGGGAACTGCATCAAGACCGAGGGATGCAGGCTCGGTTGCGAGGGCTTCGCTGTTCAGGTCATCTTGCGTGGCATATCCACCCAATGGATCCGCCGTACCCTCTTCGATGGTCCTGATGGGGAACTTAAATCTTTTGAGGCTTCCGTCACGAAACTTGACGGTCCACATAATATCCTCGGAACCACGGAGTGGCGTACAGCTTGCGCCCAAGGGGATAAAGTCTGCATAACCACGGACATCCATGGCCTGCTGCGGACAGATCTTCACACAGCACTGGCATTCCCAGCACATGGAAGGATCGCGGTTAAAAGCTTTCATTTTTTCTTGATCAAGTACCATCAGGTCATTAGGGCAAATATACATACAAGCGGTTTTATCCTGCCCTTTGCAACCATCGCATTTTTCTGCAATTACAAAACTTGGCATTATTACACCTCCTACGAGATTAACGATTTATCAAACGAGTACAAATCCTGCGAACATATGCAAATTGTTCCCGATACACCTCCTTTCTCTATGATAAGACTCACGGTTACAATATTACGAAGCGTCAATGGATTCGACATTTAGCGCCTCAGTTCTTCACCAGAATTCTATTAAAAAGCTGTCTCCTTTATTTATTACAGGAGATCAGCAGGACACAGATCTTGTGCTTTTTGTAACAAGCACATTTATATCAACATTTTTAACTGTGTCAAGAAAAAATGAACAATTAATTTCGTGGGCCTTTCAAAAAGAAAATTCCGGGCCGCAAAGCGTCAAATTTCAACCTTTAGAACATCTTTTTCGGCTGACCCGTGGATTCAAGAACACTGTTCCACAATCTTCCATTGGGATTAATATGCTTCCTTTTAGAAACGGCCAGGGGAATGGGTACATGGGTGTATTTGCCATTCCAGTATCCCACCACCATATTCGTTCGACCGGATATTCCCGCATGCACGGCATTGTGGCCGAGAAGGAGGCAAAACACCGAATCATGGGAATTTGCGGGCCTGCTTCTGATGGTGTAGCTGGGATTAATGTATTTGAGGCTGATTTTGAGCTCACTGTCTTTGAAAAATTCCTTGATACGCTCCCGCAGAAAAACCCCCACATCCCCGAAACGGACGTTGCCGGATTCATCCCGCTCGTTGGTCTTCTCAAGAAGGTCCTGACCCGCCCCTTCGGCCACAACAATAACGGAGTGGTTTCTCACAAGCAATCTTTTCTTGAGGGTGGCGAAAAAAACCTCAAGCGAGAATTTCACTTCGGGGACAAGGCAGAAATTGACTTCACTGTTTGCAAGGGTTGCATTGGCAGCAATGAAACCGGACTCTCTTCCCATCAACTTCACCAGGCCGATTCCATTTCTCGCCCCTTCAGCTTCCACATGGGCCGAATAGATGGCCCCTCGTGTCTCAGCAACCGCCGTCTCAAAACCAAAGGATCTTTCCACATACGAGATATCATTATCTATGGTCTTAGGAATCCCTACAGTACTGATCTTGAGATTTCGTTTTTCTATCTCCTCGCAAATCGCGCGCGCGCCCCGGAGAGTACCGTCGCCACCGATGGCAAACAGGATGCCTACATTCATCCTCTCTAAAGTGTCCACCATTTCCGGGATATCCTGCGGTCCGCGGGAAGAACCAATAATTGTCCCCCCTTTCTGGTGAATATCGTTGACTATGTTTGGCGTCAACTCCAGAGGGACATGCCTGTGTTTCGGAGAAAGGCCTTCAAACCCGTACCTGAAACCAAACACCGTTCCGACGCCGTAATGGTAGAAAAGGCTCAACACGATGGCACGGATCACATCATTGAGCCCCGGACAGATTCCCCCACACGTGACGATTCCACACTTGAGCTTTGACGGATCAAAATAGATTTTTCTGCGGGGGCCGGCCATCTCAAAACTCGGGAGAGTTTTCATCTCGTTGTAAAAGGCTTCCGCCTCCCGAACAGTGGAATGAAAAAGGACCTGTTCCTGATCATCCACAAACTCGGTGAATCCCATGGGTGACAATATCTTGCATGCCCCCAATTTATCTATTTCAAGGTCTAAAACTTTTTCTTTCATAATCAAGATCTCGCTGAACAGCTATAGGACTGAATATCTACCACCTTATAAGTGCACTTCCCCAGGTTAAGCCACCCCCGAACACGGGAAGACAAACGAGATGTCCCTTTTTTATGGCCCCGGTCCTGACAGCCTCATCAAGGGCGATGGCGCAAGACGCTGATGAGATGTTGCCATATTTGTTCAAGGTGACATAGAACTTGTCCATGGAAACTTTCAGTATCTTTGCCATGGCCTGAAACATGCGAAGATTCGCCTGGTGAGGGATAAACCAGTCAATGTCCTCTATGGCCACGCCATTAAATCGAGCCGCTTCGTAAATGGAATCCACAAAATGCCTTACGGCCACCCTGAAACTCGCATTCGCTCCAATCAACTGAAGGGAATGAAGCCCTTTGTCAACACTTTCATGGGAGATAGGAGTTGTCTTAGAACCACCTCCGGGCATAAGAAGGTCCTGACCGTTTGCTCCGTCCGTATGGATATGGGTGGATAAGATTTCATGCCCCCCTTTCCCCAGGGACAACACCGCGGCGCCGGCACCGTCACCCCACAGGATACAGGAGGTTCGATCTTTCCAATTCAACGTCCGGGTCATGATTTCCGATGCCACAACGAGAACGCATTTTGCAGCGCCCGTCTTCAAGTACTGCTCCGCAACATTGAGAACAAAGATATACCCTGAACAGGCTGCAGTCACATCAAAGGTTACTGCCTGGGGAGCATTCAGTTTCGCTTGAAGCCAGTTGGCGGCCGACGGGCAGCATGTGTCGGGTGTTATGGTCCCGAACAGGATGAGGTCCACATCTTCCGCGGCTTTTCCAGCCGCCTCAAAGGCAGCCAGTGAGGCTTCATAAGCGAGATCTGAGCTGGTTACATCCGGTTCTGCAATCCTCCGCTCACTGACGCCCGTTCGCTGTACGATCCATTCGTCCGTGGTTTCAAGCCCCATGGCCTGTAGGTCTGCATTGGACAACACTCTGGGCGGAACATGGGAACCTGTCCCTAATATCTTGATTCCCCCCATAACGTTATGACTTCCCCACCTTGATGCCCAATTCCTTTTCTTTTTTTGCCACGGCCAGGCGTGTTTTTATTACCGTATCGGGAATCAGGCTCATGGAGTCAATGCCGCATTCCACGAGGAATTCCGCAAAATCCGGGAAATCGCTCGGAGCCTGCCCGCAAATCCCGATCTTTTTTCCCTTTTCTTTCGCCACGTCAATGACCTGCTTTATCAAACGTTTGACCGCATCGTTTCTTTCATCGTACAGGTGGGCAACCAGGGAGGAATCCCTGTCCAGGCCAAGGGCTAGCTGGGTCAAGTCATTGGAACCTATGGAAAAACCGTCAAAGATCTCGGCAAATTGATCGGCACAGATCACGTTGCTCGGAATTTCGCACATGACATACACTTCGAGGCCATCTTCTCCCTGCACGAGACCAAGCTTTTTCATGAGATCGATCACTCTTTTTCCTTCCGCGGCCGTTCTGCAAAAAGGCACCATCACCTTGATGTTCGTCAGTCCCACTTCACTGCGTGCTTTGCGAAGGGCTAAGCACTCCAGCTCAAAAGCCGGCAT
>Ga0075112_1000072_pt1 | contig 47564 bp, 40 predicted proteins | sample AntAceMetag02UKF_FD_69783 | JGI IMG/M metagenome (GOLD analysis project Ga0075112, IMG submission 69783) | Saline lake microbial communities from Ace Lake, Antarctica - Antarctic Ace Lake Metagenome 02UKF | ecosystem: Environmental > Aquatic > Non-marine Saline and Alkaline > Saline | place... | reverse complement strand
GCTCTTGATTTAGGTGTTTGAATTGTTTATTATTGTTATGCATCGCTAATATTATTAATGTTGAAATAGTATTTTACATTATAATGATTAGTGGTGCATTTTGAATTATAATTAATAATATAAAAAATAAACTTGTAAATTAATAGTAAATATTTATAATAAATCTTTTGAGAGTCAAATTTCAAAGATTTTTTTAATAATTTAATAATTAGGAAGAATGTTAAGTGAGTTAAATTTTGGTTGGTGATCTATCAAGGTTATTAAGCCTAAGGATATAGAGCATAAGGCTTCTAGGGTTTTTATAAGGGATTTAAAAAATTCTTATCTTAATCCTAAAATGGATATTTATATATGTAGTGATGCAAGAAATTCAGGAATTCGTCAAATTTTGAATATTATTTCTTATGCACATGTTGTGTGTAGTGCAGGTAATATCGTAGAAAAACCTAGTTTTAGACCATCAATTATCATTGCACATGGTAAAAGTGATATGAAATGTGGATGTGGTGCTGTAGATTATGTTAAATCTTTGAAACCAGGTGAAAGACCTCAGTTTGAAGCTTTAGCTGTGAATGTTGATAAAGATCCAATTCAAAATGCTAAGAATCAACTTCAAAAAGTTCCAGAAGAATGTAGAGCAGGAATATTATTTTTCGATCATTCAACTGCTACTATACATAAGGTTCCTGGTAATGAACAATATGAATGGAATTCAGTTTGTGAAACATTGTATAATAGGTTAGATAAATGTCTAAATGGTAGATATTCTGAAGAAGAAATAGATTTGATGGCACATACTCAAGATCCAGAATTGATTTTCTTTCATAATATTAGTTCTCAAATTACACATATAGATATGTTCAAGGTAGAAATACAATGAAAGAAAATAAGTCAAATCGCTACAGATTCTTTAGGATATGCAATGAGCAATTCTTTAGATGAAAAAGGTTCTTTCCAAAATACAAAGAGTGCTGTTTTTGCATTTGATAAAAATAATATACCAGAAGGAATTCAAGAGATGATATCTAAGGAGTTTTTTGTGAAGGATTATATCCTAAATAGAGGTTGAAATCTTTATATAGTAGAAGTAGGTAACACGCCAGATACTAAGAAAATATATCAAGTAGTACCTAATGCTTAGTAGTAAATAATAGTTAATTTAAATAATAAATTACTTTTGGACTAATTTTTAAAAAGTGGAATGGAAATAAAAAATCCTTTCACTTTTTTTAATTAGTAAATATATTCTACTTAGGGATAGGCTATAAAAATATATGTAATCATATTGCTTATATACTTTACTTTATTTTCAATTTTAGCTTGTATTTTACTTTCTAAGTATTATAATAATTTGTAATAATTTTTATATAAAATAATAATAAAATCAAAAAAAATATGTCAGAATGTACAAATTGTGGGAAAGTAGAGGAAGATCCAAATGAAAGTTTTTGTTCTAGATGTAATGAATTATTGCCACAAAAAGATTTATATTCTGGGAAGAAAAAATCCTTTGTTAGGAAAGTAGTTATGCCTGTAGGATTATTATGGATTGTAACGGGTTTAGCCTTCTTTTTCTTTTTGAAAGCAATGGAATTATCAGAAGTTGGAGATACTTCTAAAATAGAAATCATTGAAGGTGTAACAAAAACAGAAGAATTAGGAAAGAAAATAGAAGAGGAAAATACAAAAACAGTAAATAATAATTGAGAATTAGTGGTTTCAAAAAATAATGAAGTAGAAACTATAAATAATAAAGAAGAGGATCAAAATCACCAAGCGAGTTGAGAGGAAAAGGAAGAGAATATTCTAGGAGAAAAAGAGGAATTAGAAAAAGATAATGAAGAAGAATTAGATATAGAGAATAAAGAAGATTCTGAACCGTCATTAGATGAACAAATAGATACTTTACAGACAAAATATAAAGAGCTTGCTTTAGTCGCTAAACAGGTTAATAAAAAAGAACTTTATCAAAAAATAGTAGCTTATTACAAGAAAATAACTGAATACAAAAAACAAGATTTAGATGCTGCCAAAAAAGAGAAATTAATAGAGGGATATAGTAAAATATATGAGAAATTGGAAATAGAATTTATGCAGTAATTATAGAAATAATATTATTTTGGTGTAGTATTTTAGCTTGTATTTTTGTCTTCAACTACTATACTCAGTTGTAATATATTTTTTATATAAAATAAATCTCAAATATGAAAAAATGTCCTACATGTGGTCAAAGAAGTGATGAGAAAAGTAGAAATTTTTGTACAAAATGTGGGGATATATTAGTAAAAGAACATAATATAAAATATAAAAGAGAAGAACATAAGGTATATAATGATGTAGATTCAATAGAGAAAAGAAGAGAGATTATAACTGTGTTAGCAGCCATTACAACAGTTGTGTTTTTAGTTGTGAAAACTTGAGTTGTGGATTCTTTTATGAATGCTTTCTTTTTTAAGGATTTAATAGTACAAAAAACTAGTATAGAATCTAACATAGAACTTCATAAAGAAATCAAAAAAGATGAATATAATATTGAAGAAGAGTTTGCTACTCTTCAAAAAGAGGTGGAAGAATATTTGACTCTAACTATTGAGTCTCCTGATATAATAGAAACTTATGAAAATAAGTATTATGATATATTCTGGAGGCTTCATACAGTAGATAGTCGATATTACAATACATCCGTGAGAGAGCCTAATTTTAGTAGAGAATCTATTATGCCCTTAAAAACCAAAATAACCCGCAAATACCATCTTTTTCAGAAAGAAATAGCTGCTATTTCCAAAATATTAGATATTTCGGACTTAGAGGAAGCCCTTCCTATGATAAAAAAAGAAATAGATGATTACTTAGCTTTGACTGTTGATTCTCCAAATGTAGAAGAAATATATGATACAAAGCAACAAGAGTTAAAAACTAGATTGGAGGCTTTGAAAGAGCAGTTTGCAGTACCTCGTCCAGCTAATGAATTACAATCTAAATTATCTATAAAACGTCATAATCTAAAAGAAGATATAAGAAAGGCTGCTCTTGAAATAGATTGGGTTATTGGTGAGATAATAGAAATAAGTTGAGGTTTGATGAGTATTCCTAACGGTTTATCTCCTGGTGACGGGATAACTCATACTTTGATGTATAATGGAGAGATGATTTATCTGAACACTATGGATGAGAATTCTTCTGTATCTTCTATAATAAGAGCTGAAATAATGGAACCGATTGATGGAGTGCATGTATTGAAGGTGCTTCCCAATAAAGAAGAGTAAAGAAGAAGACTTTATTATTATTGATGAATAAATTTGATCTTGCATATAGAGTAACTGTTGTAATCCCTATAAAAGCTTGCTTTTTCTCACAATAAAATTATACTATTTGTTAACTTATCAAAATAATTTATCTGATTTTATAAAAATTAAATCAATCAAACATGAAAGATTGGAATATAACACAACTTAACTTTACAAACGATGAACTACAAAATCTATGTAGTAGCTATGCTAAAGTTCTTGTATCTATCTCTAGAATAGAAGGAATACTTCACCCAAAAGAGATAGATTTTTTAGTTTCTATGATAACTAGAACTAACTTAGAAGGAAACAATGAAGTACTAGAAGTAGTAAACCATAGTAAAGATCCTAGGAAGTTAGAAATCAAATGATATAAGATAAATAATGATTATGTTCGTTTGTTTGAATTAGAAAATATTATCTTTTTTGAATTAGAAAAAAGTATTTACAATCTTCTTTCTTATCTAAGTAATGAAAAGTATTTAGAAAAAGAACCAGAATGGCATATAGAAGAAGCGAAATCTTCTTTAGAAATCATGAAAGAAATATTATTATCCAAAGAAGAGTTGGTAGGTATAGAGTTTATAGAATCTGTATTCAATTGACTTCATAGTTATGCAAAAAAAATAGCATCACTTACAGGAAAATGAATGTTCTGAAAAAAGAGAACAGAAGAAGAAGATGCTTTGTTACTACTTATCAAAAATGTATTGAAAGTAGAATGAAAAATCTCTCAAAAAGATATACTTATCAATAGACAATGAAATATTTTATTTGACTAATATTATAAATTACAAAATGAAGAAGTTAGCATTGATTATTTTAATTTTATCAACTTTTATTCTAGTATCTTGTGGTTCAAGTGATACTTGAGGATGAGATGAAGGTGAAGATACAGGTAATTCTGGAGGAGGAGCTAGTGTTTCAGAATCTGCAGAAGTGGAAGTATTTATGTGTACAGATGATGATCTTGGAGCAAAAAGTTGTAGTGCGACACCATTAGAGTCTAACTTAGCAGGTGTATTTCAAGTAAATGGAACACTGTGTGCAGTAGCTGCTTGAGCTATAGACAAAGAAAATTTTGACTTAGAATGAGTTTTGAAAAAAGAATACGCCTATAGTAAGATAGTAGACTCTAGTAATGATAATGGCGTATGAGAATTGGTAGTAGAACTAAGAGAGACTGGTGAATCGGAAGATACAGAAGATACTGTAGAAAGTAGAAAAACTATAGATTTGATGTTTGATTTGACTCATTATGATGTAGGAAACAAAGAGATAGAAAAGAAAGTAATTACAAATAGAATGAAATCTATGTTCGATTATCTGGATGGAAAAAACAGTATAGATGGATTGGAAAAATGAGATAATCTTATCTTGAGATTTATAGGAACTATGGATTATGGAACTTATCCAGCTCACAAAAATGATGTATTGAAAGATAAAATTTTCTATACATACGGACAAGTAGAACAGAAAAAAGTAGAAACATTAAATAATGAGAAACACACAATTAGAATTCTTTGTGAGAAAAATAGAAGAAGTGGTAAAGAAAGCGCTTACGTAAAGGTTCTTGATAAAGAAATAGTAGCAGGAACTAGTGAAGTAGCTGAAGCTGGAGAGGAAGAAGAAACAAATGCTAAGGTATATGCTGACAAAAACGATATCTATGAAGATATGCAAAAGCAAATAGCTGCAAGATACGGTAAAAATAGTTATGGAACATATTTGATAGAATCGTTTTATAATAATACTGACTTTATAGCATTGGACGAAGTAGAGGAAGATGATGTGACTTTGGTTTTCTCTGATTTCCGTTTCCAACTTCACCCAAAAATGAAGGCAAATAGAAAGGATACAATAGGTACTGCAAATTGGAATTTCCCTCCTGTAACGCTTAGTATGTGGGATGAAGGTAGTGATTATCATAAATTTTATACTGAAACTGTGCCAAAGTATCTAGCTGATAAATGTGAGGATGGGCAGAATTTGTATCTTGTGTGATTGGAGTTGGACGATGACCTAGACAGACAGATTATTATGAAAGAATATTATAAAGATGTATTATTCAAAGACTGTAATGTAAAATTTAAATAATAATATAAAATAATGACTACAACTGTGAAAGATTGGTACAAAATCGCTAAGGATTGGATATTTTCCAACAGTGAGTATGTGGACGAAGTATACAAGAAAAAGGGACAATCTCCAAGTGTTCAATCAGAGATAGTGCAGGAAGTTACTTCTTTTGTGCTTGAATCGGAATTGAAAGAATACAATGAAAGAATAGATCAATTTCATGAATATATAGAGTGAAAAAAACAAGAAATAGAAGATATGCATGCTAGTATGCAAACAGAAATAGATGATGAAAAGACTATATATGAAAAGAATATGAAGGAAGTGCTTGATAGTCATTTGTCTATATTAGATTCTGAATGAAAGTATATAGATAAGCTGAAAGCAGATATGAGATGACATATGGAAAGTCTATCTACTATGGAGACTGTTGTATGAGAAAATAAGGATGCTTTGGTAGATTTCGTGAAGAAGATAAAAGATGTAGAGATAGATTTGAAAAATCGTTTTGGGGATATAGTTACAAAAAATAAGGATGCTATAGATACTTATTTTCAAGAAAAAAAATCAGAACTAGGAAACCAACTTAGCGGATATTATGAACCTATCAAAAAAGATTTAGATGCTAAAAAAGAGAAATATACTACAGAACTAAAATCAAATTTTGAATCAAAAATAGAGAGAATTGATAAGGTAGTAGATGAGGCTCATCTGAAACAACAGATGGAAATAAAATCTAAGATGAAGAAGGGACTGGAAGATTCGGTTCATTTTAATTATGATTTATTTATCAAGTATATAGCTATATTTGGTTTTACTGCATTGATTGTTTTTGTGGATTTCTATATGGTACAAAGTCAAGTAATTGAAGAAATTGGTGGATCTAGAGTATTGGAAACTTTATCTGCTAATGTGAGGATGGTATTTGAAGTTGTGATACCTATATTTTTCTCATTGGGTATTATATTAGGTGAGTATTTCAATAAAAAATTACTAAAATCTAAGATTGTTACAGGTATTATCTACTTCTTGTTGATATTTATTGTGTCACTTACAGTACTAACATTCGATGGATTTACTCCTACTTTGGTAGAAGAACTTTCAGCTATGGAATTTATTGCTAGAGCATTGGTATTCTTGGTGTTTATACCTATCAATATACATATTATGTACAAATATGTAGCTTGGTATGAGATAGTAGAATTTATTGTGATGATTATTTCTATACCATTTAGAATTATTAGAATACCGTTCTTTTATATAGCTTATCTATTTGAGTTATCAGCTGCTGGTAAAAGAAAACAGTCGATATTGTATGAATTAGGAAATAAAGAAAATATTATGAGTTCAGTAGAATTAGACTATCCAAGTTTTCAAATGGATATGAACCAAATCAAACTTGATTATGATGGTGATGAAGAACATAATTATAGCGAAATATTTGCTTTATGACAGAAATTTGATGAAAATCTAAACAGTATAGAACATACTTTGAGAAAGATAAAAGACGATATAGGAGATTTTAATAACGATATAATGAAATCTGATCAAATAATAGATGAAAGGATGTTTATGTTGAAGGAAATTTTGAAAGATTTCAATGAAAGATTGAATGAAACAATCAAAAGTATAGAATTGAAGTATATAGAACCTATAGCGACATTGAAAGAAACAGTAAAATGAAGATCAGATCAATGGTCCAATTATAGAAAAAATTTCCAACATATAGAGATAGCAGTGAAGAAATGAGTTTTGGAAGGATTGAATGAAATAGGGAAATAAAGATATCCTTAAAGAAAAAACTGTCATTTCGAGCGAGCATTAAGGAAGAAATAAACTTAAGTCGAGAAATCCCTTCTCTAAACAATAACGAACTAAAAGAATGTTATTTTGACCGAATAACGGAGTACTCCGTGCTATAGCTAGAGTACACATTTTACATTAACTTAACTTTATAATTAATAGCCTTTTTCAATATGGTGAAGAAGAAAACCTCAGTATACGAAGATTTTGATTTGATGGATGATTTACCTGTAAGTGAGTCAAAGACAGGAGAAATAAAATCTCCGCATAAGTCTAATGATCATTATAGTGTATTAGATGGTCAAACAGGGCAAGTTGCTACAACTGGAAAAAACAATCTTTGGTTGATGTTTCTTATTTTTTTATTATTCCTTTTTTTACTTTGGTTGTTATGGATGTTGTTTTTCAAAGATAAGGCTGCAAATAATGAAACAGCAAATAATGAACAGCAACAAGAACAAACAGAGGACGGTAAATGAGGGTGAGATATGGATTGAGAAGGTTGAGACTTAGCTTGAGGAGATGAATGAGGAGATGAATGAGGTGATGTTTGATGAGAGTGAGGTTGAGATTTAGCTTGAGGAAATTGAGGTGGAGATTTAGATATGGGTTGAGATGGGGGAGATATGAATTTACTTGCAGATGATACAGAAGTAGGGACAGGAATAGTTGAAATAGATGCTATCATTACATGAGACCAAGAACTTATTTATGATAATTATGATGATGAGGCTGGTTATGTATATTCTGGATGAATAACTGAAGAATCAGTAGAGGAGAATCTTATTGCACAAGCTGAAATTATAGAACAGAGAAAAGTAGAAAATAGTAGAAAAGTTTTGAAAAAAATTAGTGATGATTTGACTATATTTGAAAAGGGCACTGATAAATTTCTTACAGGATTGGACACACAAAATGTAAAAGATAAATTTGAAGAATATCAGAAATATAAAGCAATAGATATAGAGCAGTTGGGTGATATAGTGAAATATATAGATATAGAAGAAGAAGAGAGAGAAGAACTTGAAAAGGATTTGGAAGAGCTTTCTATTTTGACAGAGGAATTTTATGGTAGAGATGAAACTGTACTTCCAAGTTATGAAAATAAGTTATCTGAATCTTTGGGAGTTGAAAAAAACGATGTTCAGATGAGTATCTTGATAGAAAAATGAAGTCAACTTCCATCTGCTGGAAAACATACATATACTACTAGAAAACCTTATCAGAGGTCTATGTTTTTTAATATATATCAATGAGAAGATTCTCTAACTGCAAATAATAAATTTTTATGAAGATTGGATATTACAGGTTTGAATCCTATTGCTAATATGTGATCTAGAGTAGAAGTAGAATTTGATTTAGATAAAAATGGTAAGTTGAGTATTCATGCTGAAGATATATTAGATAGAACTAATAATGTGAGTGCGGTATTAGATACAGAGATAGATTTTGTAACTAAAAATATATGAGATATCAAAAAAGTAGAATGATTTGTAGAAGAAATGGATACTAGAGTTTATAGAATTTTAGAAAAAGTCGAGGAAATGAAGGTGGAAGAAGGAAGATAAAATTTATGAAAATTCTAATGCAAGTAAAGTAGAAAGAGAAGCTTTGCGAACTTCTGTAGATATCAAAAAACTAGTAGTAGAGTAGGGAATTTCTAAGAGTTTCAAAATTAAACAAATAAGAAGTACTTTATTATATGCTTTATGAGGCAGTATATGCTTTGAATATTTATGACATTTTTTTTAATAGAAGATGATAGTACATTGAACTACGGGAAAATTCTTTTGTTCTGAACTATAATAGTATAAAATAACCTCTAGTATTTACAATAAAAAAAGATACTATTAACCTAGCTTAGAAAATAACTGTAAAACATGTTTATGTTTATGGACTAAGAATTAATATAATTTTAGTTCATTTACATAATTTAATTATGTCTAAAACTCCAGGAACAAACAAAAAAGAATTTTCTGTATTAGGTGCTCATTCTTCAAAGAGAGATTATACTAAATCATATTCTGTATTGGATTGAGATTGAAAACAAGCTGAAGGTGGTACTTTTTTAATATTTTTATTTGGAATTGCTATTGTTTTTTGTGTTCTTGTTATTGTTTTCCTTATTTTCTAAAGTTTAGTAGTAGTTTTTTACTAAAAATATTGGTTGCGTAGTGTATGAATTTTAAAATAACTATCAAAATTAATGATATTTAACTCCTATTGAGGAGTAAAACCGAAATTCTTTTATTTAATTATAACTAATTATAATATAAGCACCTATTAGCATAACGATAGTTATAATTCCTACTATAGCTAAAGTTGATTTTATTGTATTTCACATACTAGAATTAGATACCAACTTATCAGAGTTCCTTGCTGATAATTTTTCAAATAACTCATGAGGATTCTCTATAAATTCCTCTTTGTTAGCAAAAAACTCTTTGAATTCCTCAGGTAGATCATTCAAAGAATCATAATCTATACCATTTATATTAATTCTATTTTCTATATTAATTTCAGTGTTTTTATTTGAGTCTCATGTATTTTTTGAGTTCTCTATTATATCTATTTTTCCATTGTTATCTCTATCTACTAGTTTTCTTTCATCATATGGAATCTCATCTAGGGAGTTATAAGTTTTTCAGTTAATTGTGATTTTCATGAGTTATTTTCTAATTTTTAAAATACTGATATATTCCTCTGATAATAAATAAATTATAGTAAAAATCAAATTAAATAAAGAAAATAAATGTTTTTTTGAAATTAAAGATATTCTTATAAAGAAAACATTATGCCTAAAAATACTACTATAAAAACTTGAAAAAAGATATTATAAAGATATAATTGGTATGCATTTATATAATAATATTTAAAATATGACTACAATAACACTAGATGTCCCAGAAGTAGTGAATGCTGATATATTCAAAGAATGAATAGAAGAATTATTAAAAAATAAAGAGTTGTTAGAGGATTTTTTGCTTTGACTGAAAATTAAGGAAGTTGAAAATGAATCAACTATAAGTTTAGAAAAATTCTTACAATTAGAATGAAGATAGAAGTTAGAAAGTCTTTCCAAAGATATTTTTGAAAGATTAAAGATAAAAATATAAAAGAAAAAATTCTTATTTTTTTGTTGAGTTAAAATCTATAAATAGTCTAAAAGATATAAATAAGAAATATTTAATCTAAAATTGAGATTCCGATATGGATATACTATACGATAAAAGTTGATTTTGGTTTGTTGCAGTAATATTAGCTGTGCTGATTTTGAAGTATTTTTTCTTTTACAAAAAAACTGTGATCCCTTTTGTAATAAAAGCTGATTCTACTACCAAAATAGTTTCTATATTCAAATGGTTTTTGGAATTTGTATTGATATTGGTTTTGATCGTGCTTCCTTTTGATATTTCTATGCCAGCTGAAAAGGAGATTAGGAATGAAAAGGTGTTGAACATAGAGGTACTGTATGATGTTTCTCTTAGTATGACCGCCAAGGATATATTGCCATCTCGTTTTGATGCGGCTCAGGATGCTTTGAAGGATTTCGTATCTGGTTTGGAAGGTTACAATATATGAATGATTGCTTTTTCCGGTATTCCTATAGTATATTCTCCTATGACAGATGATAATCCAGCTTTGCTTGAGAAGATTGACTCCATGCGTATGTCAGACTTTCCTCCTACTTTGGATTTTGTGGGAACGGCTATAGGGGATAGTATATTGTTAGGAATCAAAGAATTGGAAAAAATGGATAGAGATTCTAAGACACCATGAGTTATAGTTTTGGTAACTGATGGGGATAGTAACAAATGATTAAACCCAGAAATGGCTGCATCATTCGCAAAAACAAAAAATATACCCGTATATATACTAGCTATATGAAAAGAGGATTTCATTATATGATATGATCATACAATGAATGCAGGACCAATCAAAACATATATCAATATAGAGAATTTGAAAAAAATATCTGATATTAGTGGTGGAGAATTGAAAGAAATCAAGGAAAAAGAAGATTTCAAAGATATGTTTGATTCTATATCTGGTTATGTAAAATCATTTGAGAAAACTGAGGAAATTACAAAATATAATAAAGTAAATAAATATATCATTCCAATTTTATTAGTAGTATTATTGCTTTATATTGTTTCTTTTGTTACTTTAAATTTTCAAAAATCACGTCGTTAGAAAATGGTCAAACATTTACTAATCTAGTGAATTAGATATGCTTTTAGGTGATTTCATATTTTCAGACCGGTCTTAGAAATAAGAATATTAGTACAAAGACCGGTCTGAAAGTAAAAAATATTTACTAGTGATAGAAGAACTTATTTAATTAGATAAAAATTTTTTTTATGCAGAAGAAATCCTTGATATTATTGCTTGCTATAGGTTTATGATTTGGTATCATATTTTTTGTTTTTTCTAAATTTTCTAAGGAGTCTCAAACTCCAAAACCTAATTCTAATTCTAATTCACAAAATGTAGAAACTAATAAAATAATTATAGCCTTGGGAGATAGCCTTACCGCAGGATACCAATTACCATTGGAGGAAGCTTATCCAGCACAGTTGGAAGAAATTTTATTATCCCATAATTATAAATATAAAGTAATAAATGTAGGAGTGAGTGGAGATACATCCAAATGACTTTTGAAAAGCGTAGAATGGACAATCTGAGAAGAAACTAAACCTAGTATAGCTTTATTAGTGATAGGAGGAAATGATGGGCTAAGATGAATGGATATAAATGAGACAAAACAAAATATATGAGATATTGTAGATTATTTGCAAAGCCAAAATATAGAAGTTGTATTGTGATGAATGCAGATACCACCTAATTTAGGATTAGCCTATACTGAGGAATTCAAGGGAATTTACAAAGAAATAGCTCAGGAAAAAGATGTGTTTTTGATAGAGTTCTTTTTAGATTGAGTTGCAGGGAAAATTGATTATAATATTGGTGATGGTTTACATCCGAATAAGGAAGGCTATAGTATTGTAGCTGAAAATGTATATAACTTTTTAGTTGATAATAATTTATTGGATGATTAGTCTAAAGGGGATAAACAAATCTTATAACTCCAAAAGTGGAGAAAATATAGAGATATATAAAGAACTTGATATTCATATAGATTCAGGTGAATTTATATCAATTATGGGGCCTAGTGGAAGTGGAAAAACTACTTTTCTGAATCTTGTATCAGGATTGGATGTAGCAGAGAGTGGCGAGATTTTGGTAAATAAGGTTAAATTGAATGATTTATCTGAAGAGGAAAAAACAGACTTTAGAGGAAAGAATATTTCATTTATTTTTCAAGATTTTAATCTTATAGAAAATCTTAGTGTAGAAGAAAATATAGATCTTATTATAGATATAAACAAATTAGAAAGAAGGTATGAAACATCTGAAATAATCAAAAAAGTTGGATTGGAATGAAGAGAAAAAGAGTATCCATACAATTTAAGTGGAGGAGAAAGGCAGAGAGTGTCTGTAGCTAGAGCTTTTGTCGGAGTTACGCCTATACTTTTGGCGGATGAGCCTACAGGGAATTTGGATATGAAAAATTCTGAGAATGTTATGGCTTTGTTAGAAAAACTACATAAGGAAACTTGAAATACTATAGTTATAATAACTCATGATGATGAAATAGCTAAACTTACAGAGAAAACGTATATGTTGGATGGGCATAAGCTTAAGATTTAGTTTATTGTATATATTTATTTAATCAAAATAGTAATGATTTGAAAAATATTTTCGTCTCAGTTTTTGAAAAATATTAATAAATTTATAATAATATTTTTTATTATATGTTTGTCTATTACTGGTTTTATAGTGGCAGATAGTATTATAAAAAATATAGATGTTTTGGTTCAGTCAGAGACTAAGCCATTGGTTGGTTCTGATGTTTCTTTGGGAGGTTCTATTTTACCTACTGTAGAACAGAAAGATTTTTTAGATTCTCTAAAGGAGCAGTTTGATATTGTAACAGCAGAGAAAGTATCGTTGAATAGTACTTTGGTAGATGAAAACAATGATTTTTCTTTATCTCAACTTATATTTGTAGGAGATGAATATCCTTTGTATGGGCAATTGACATATGAAACTATTGATAGTAACGGTTTTGTGATTGTAGATCAAAATACTTTTGATACTTATGGAAAGGATAATAGTATTTCTGTAGGAGAAAAAAACTATAAGGTCAAAGGAATAATAACTGAATTTCCTCAGTCTTGATTTTCTATTTTCACAGAAGGGAAAAGATTAGTTTTTCCTATAGAGAAACTAGAGGAAACTGGTTTGATAAAATTTGGTTCTAGATATAGCTATAATTATATGATAAAGGTAAATAAAGATAAAGATATAGAAAGTATTTTAGAAATTTTGGAAGAGAATAAAGAACTTTTATTGAATTATGAAATATCAGATATAAGTTCTGGATCAGATCAAATAAATCAGATAGTACAAGAGATGGATAAGTATATTAAAATAGTACTGATAGTTTCTTTCCTAATAGCTAGTATAGCGATGTTTCTTTTGATAGAGGCATATTTTATAGGGGAGAGAAAAAATCTATCTATATTGAGAATATTAGGAATGAAATCAGCCACTATTACGGCTTTATTTCTATGATTATTCTTTGTTATTTTGATATTAGGGTTTGGAGTATCTTTATTCTTATCTCAACTATTATTTGTATTTGTAAGAAGCTTTGAAATTACCAAAGATTTTCATGTTTTTGCTAATTCACAATATAAGTGATTTCTAATCTGATTTATCGTAGTGTTGATATCAGTATTGTTACCATTGATAAAATTTATATTTATGAAACCTATACAGGGACTAAAAGATAATTTCCTTCAAGTATATGAAAAAAAAGAAATATTATTTCAATCTACAATATTATCAGTTTGAATTTTTCTTATATATATAAGTATAGTAGGAGGCATTTTGGAGTCGTTTTTGTTTACTTTAATTATAGTATTAGCAGTATTTATTTGATATTTTGTAGTTAAATTTATATTAGATATTATATTTTTTAAACTAGTAAAGGGGTTCAAAAAGAAAAATTTTAATGTTTTTGATGCTATTCGCCAGACTATCAAACCTGGTAATCTGACTATAGTGATTATAATACCTTTATTGATATCTATATGAAGTGTATTTCTTATAAGTATACTTTCTTTTGTGTTTACTAGTAAATTAACTCTTACCAAGGAAAGCGATACTAATGTATTTGTAATCAATATTTTGGAAGAAGATATAGCCGCTATATCTAATGAATATCCTGATGATGATTTCTTTGGAATATTTCCTTGAAGAATCAAATCTATCAACGAACAATCTTTGGAAGATTATACAGAAGAAAAGAATTGGGCAGGGGAGTTTTCAAGAGAATATTTTATAACAACTAATGAGCTCAAAGATACGCCTATTATCAAATGAAAAGAATTATGAAAAAATCAATTATCTGTAGATGTATGATTTGCAAGGAGATTAGATATAGAAATATGAGATAAGATAGAATTTTTTATTCAATGAAAATTATTAGAATTAGAAATAGTAAATTTGAGAGAAGCAGCTACAAGATGAGTAAATCCTTTCTTTTATTTTCAAGTAAGAAAGGAAGATTTTCAAACTATTCCTAAATCTTATTTTGTAGCAAAAAGAATAGAGGAAAAAGATTTTACAGCTTTTGAGAATAAAATACTGACTTTATGATGACCCCATATTGTGATATTCAATGCTCAGGAGATAATAGATAGAGTGATATCAATAGTCAATAAAGTGTTTCTATTAGTAAATGGTTTGTTTGCATATATATTTATATTTGCTCTTATATCTTTGGTTGTATCTATTACATTTTTGAAAAAATCTAAAAAATATAAGATGAGCATATATAGATTTCTATGAGCTAAGAAGGATTTTATAGAAAAAAATGTACTCATAGAGTACATTTATATAGTAAGTTTAGCATTCTTGATTAGTATTGTTATTGGAACAGTTATAGCTCTATATTTTGTAACTAGATCTAGTTTCTGGGACTGGAGTAGTCTTGCATATATGAAGGCTATATTATTTATATTAATTTTTTATATAGTGATATTGATTAGTATCAAGATAGTTAGATAGAATTTTTTCTTCTAGTTATTATATTCTATAGTTGACGAATAGAAATTATTTTTTCTCTTCTTTTCCTATATTAAAAAAATCTTTTACTTTATTCCAATCTTCTTTAGCTTTCCCCCATTCTTCTTTTATATCATCAATTTGTAGAAATCTAGTTAGTTGTTGTCCTACTGTAAATTGTCTTGCAGACTCTACTTGAAGTGTAGGATATTTTTCTTCTTCTATTTTTTCTTTAAATCAAAAGATACCTTTCAAAGTATTTATTCCATTTTCTATAACTCCAGTTTTTCTAACTTCTTCTAACTGATCTGTTGTATCTGGATCATTTGTCATATTTGCTCTCAATTTTGCTTTTTTTTCTTCTATCCAATCAAGTTGTTCTTGGAATACTTCTTCCGTTTCTCTTGTTTCAATATTTCCTGTAGCTTCCATTAATAATATCTGATTGATAAATATGTTTCATTCACTATACATATTTTCTAAATTAAAGCAACATTAATATGGATTTATGATAAGCACTTTCTAAAAAGTATGGCTGAAATAATAGTTATTAACTACCTTAACTCTTACCCCATTTCGTTCCCGGGAACGATGGGGGGGTTAAATTTGCATTATTTGAAAAAATGTGTATAAATAAAATGATATTAGATTTTTTAAAATATTTATATCTATTAAATTATGGTAGAAAACATAGAGATTAGAGAAGATGGAAAACTATCTTCTACAGAATTGAGACTTATGAAGAGACTTAGTTCTAGGCCTGAAGCTATGGATTCTTTGGATAGAGGATCTTTGGTGAGGTTTCTCGTATCGTTGGAGAATGAAAAAAATCTATATTTAGCGAGAAAAAATGTAAAGAAAGGCTCAAAACTGTATGTAGAAAAACTTTTTGATGGAGTGATAACATATATCAATGAAAAAGTATCAGAAGATGATAAATTAGATTATACAGGTGTAGACATAGAGGAAAGTGTAGATAAAAAACAATATACGAAAGTTGATATAGTATATGGTCAAGAAAAACTTACGAAAGTAGAAGAATTTTTTGAGTTTAATAAAGATGTAAATAAATATAAAATTCATGAAGTAATAGAACCAGGACTTACATTTACATATATAGCTGGTTCAAATAATCTAAATAAAATGAAAGCTTGAGAAGAGCTTTTGCTTACTTGGTGAGAAGAAATAAATGGAAAGAAAACATATATATTTCTAGATGGACCTAGAAAATGACAGAGGTGTATGCTTTTGGAATGAGATGCTATCAAACCTGCACAGCCAGAAGATTTGAAGAAAATAGATGAAATCAGACTACAAAAAGAAGAACAAATTAAAAAATTTGGTCATACGGTATGATTAGAGTCTTTTGTAACTGAAGTGGAAAATAAGTATTTTGCTAATCTAGATAAGAATGATAAAGAATATGGTAGAAAATATTTGGCTAAAACAGAAAAAGTATTATGAAAAGAGATGTCAGAAGATGCAAAAAAAAGTTTGGAAACAGTGAAATGATTATCTAAAGATGAATTTATGGAGGGTTTTGACAAGTATTCATCTAGTTTGAAAAAAATAATGGAAAAAGAGTTTCCTGCTATTCAAAGAGCATTGATAGCTGGAAGTGAGAGGTTGATGAAAAATGCAGGCGAGGATTTTGATAAAAAAACACATTTCACGATATATATACCAAATCAGGATAGAAGACTTTCTGTAGGTGTATCTTATGATCCCGTAGAATGATTTACTACATTCCCTATATGATATGGAATGAGAGGTTTTGGTAGTGGAGAATGATCTAAGGAAACACCTTTGTGAACATTTAAAAAGAAAAAAATTAAATTAGCAGGTAGCAAATATGGAAATCTAGGATATACTTCTAAATCTGTAAGATGAGCTAGAGTAGATATTAGTTGATTAGAAAAAGGTTTGAATACTACTACCTCAGGTAGAGGTGTTCTTCTTCATGGGGTTACGAAAGCTAGAGAAAAAAGATTGGAAACATGAGAAGGATATACTCCTAGAAGTTGGGGATGTGTAGTTGCTCCTACAGAAATTGCTAGAAATCAAGCTGCTGCGCAGCAAGGGGAGGAAGCTTATTATGAGATAATGCCTCCTATCTCATAATTTAAAAATTCTTCCGCTATCTTTTTCCCCTAGCGGGACGGAATTGAATCAAATCACAACAACGATAGACGGTTTTTCTAATAATGTTGTGATGGTAGATAGAATAATTCCTAAAAAACATAAACTACAGAATTTTTAAATTATTCAATTGTTTGTTGCATTTTTGTTTTGAGTTTGAGACTTCTTTTTTTGTTTTGAGTTGGAAATTTAATTCTAGTTTCAGTTTTAGGTTTTTTCTAGATTCAGTTCTTAGTTCTGTCGTGGAAGAATCCCTAAAGGGATTGTTATATAGCGGTGGAGATTTTTTTTGTAAAGGGTTCTTCTAAAATTCAAGAATATATTCTTATTCTAACGCATCATTTGCAACTATACATCTAGCAACTTTTATAGTGTCGTAATCGTATTTTCATCATAGTTCATCATATATTACTCTTAGTCACTGGTTTTGATGTTTGTTAAAAGAATCTTGTATTTCTTGTACGGATTCTTTTTTTATTTCTAGATGAGATAGATTACATTTTTTTCATTCTAAGATTAGTTGGTTTATATGATTTATAATGGTATTTACTTTAAATCATTCTATTTTTGCAATTTCTTCAAGGTTTTTTCCTTCTTTTAGAAGTTTTCTAGTTTTTATAGCATTGGTTCAAGCTTTTCTTATTTCGTTTGTGGTTTTTTTCTTGTTTTTTGGAGATTTTTTTCTAGCTTGAGCTTTGGCTGGAGATTTTTTTTGTGATTTTGTTGTTATATTGTGTGTTTTGGTATATTCTACTATCTCTCATAAGAATTGTTCTCCAAATTGTAGTAATTTTTGTTCTCCTACACCACTTATTTCTAAGAATTCTTCATTTGTTACTGGAAAAGATACAGACATTTGTTGTAGTGCTGTATCAGGGAATATCATAAATGGTGGAACTCATCTACTATCTGCTATTTCTTTACGAAGTTGGCGTAATTTATCGAATAATTCTCTATCGAAACTACTTGTGTCTATTGTCTTTTTTAGAGCAATTTCTTCTTTAGGGGGTTGTGCAAGTTCTATCTTTCCACGACTTTTCAACCAATCCATTCCTTCCATTGTAACGCTCAATGTAGGGAATTTACCTGTTTCTTGTCTTAGTAGTTTTTTCTCTATCAATGATTTCATTATATGTTTCAATTCATCCTTGGAAAAGTCTTTTACTATTCCATATACTGACAGTTCCTCATGTCTATTTCTAAGTACAGCTTGTTGCTTACTACCTCTCAAAACCTCAGTGATATAGTTAGCTCCAAAAAAGTTTCCTGTACGAAATACTGCAGATAATATTTTTTGGGATATTTCTGTAGCATCAAAAACTTTTTTCTCATCTGTACATACATCACAATTTCCACAGTCTTTACTTTTTTCTCAGAAATATTCTAGTAGATGTTTTCTACGACAACTTCTCAATTCACAATAATTTATTATTTCTTGTAATTTCAATTCTGCTTTTTCTTTTTCCTCCAAATTGTCATTATCTTCTATGAAAAAATCATGTTTTCTTTTGTCTCACCAACTATAGAAAAGCACACAGTCACTAGGAAGTGAATCACGACCTGCTCTTCATATTTCTTGATAATATCATTCTAGAGTCTTTGGGAAACTATTATGAACTACCAGACGAACATCAGGTTTATCTATACCCATACCAAAAGCTATAGTTGCTACTATAATATCTATTTTATCTTTGATAAAAAGTTCTTGATTTTGTTTACGTTTTTTGGGGCTAAGACCAGCATGATAACTTGCAGCATTATATCATTTATCTTGTAATTTACCTGCTATCTTTTCAGTATCTTTACGAGAAAAACAATAAACTATAGCAGATTCGTTTTTATGTTTGTCTAGTAATTTAGTCAATTTTTCAAAACTACCACGCTTTGCTACTACTTGAAGTGATAGATTGGGACGGTCAAAAGAAGATATAAATGTTTTAGGTTTATCTAGAGAAAGTTTATTTACAATATCTTTTTTTACTTTATCAGTAGCAGTAGCAGTAAGTGCTATAATAGGAGTTTCGGGAAATACTTGTTTGAACATACTTAAATTATGATAGTCAGGACGGAAATCATGCCCCCATTCTGATATACAATGAGCTTCATCTATAGCTATCAATGATATATTTATACCTTGGAGAAAAGTTTGGAAATTTTCTGAAGATAAACGTTCAGGTGCTATATACAAAATTTTAATTTCTCATTTTACTATATTATGTTCTATTTCATTTATCTGTTTGTAATCAAGAGAAGAGTTTATAAAAGCTGCGTTGATTCCATTAGTTTGTAAATTATCTACCTGATCTTTCATCAAAGCTATCAGAGGAGAGATTACGATAGTTACACCTGGTAAAGCGATAGCTGGAAGTTGGAAACATATAGATTTCCCTCCTCCTGTAGGCATAAGTACAAATGTATCCTCTCATTTCATTACAGAGTTGATTATATCTTCCTGTAAAGGACGGAATTCATTATATCAGAAATGTTTTTTTAGTAGGTCTAACATACGAAAATGTAAAATTGAAAATGTAAAATGTAAAATTAAGAGATTTATTTTTCCCTACTATATTTTATCTATTAATTTACTTATTACAATGTTTTCTATCTTTTTTGATGTTTTTTCTTTATTTTTCTCTTTTTTTTTGGGAATTTTGTTTGAAAAATTGATTTTGGCTTGACAGGTATTCGACAATTTAAAAATTCTTCCGCTATATTTTTTCCCTAGCGGGACAGAATTGAATCAAATCACAACAAAGGTAGACGGATTTTTTAATTATGTGTTGTGATAATATACAGATTAATTCTTAAAAAATATAAACTCCAGAATTTTTAAATTGTCTCATTTGTTAGGGCGTTTTTGTTTGGAGTATGGTGGTTGAGATTTGTATTCTGTATTCTCATTCATTCTGGATTCTGTCGTGGAAGAACTCCCAAGGGAGCTCTTAGACTTCGGTTGAGATTTCTGGATTCGTTCTGGATTTTTTCTGGATTTCTGTCGTGGAAGAACTCCCAAGGGAGCTCTTAGACCTCGGTTGAGATTTCTGGATTCGTTCTGGATTTTTTCTGGATTTCTGTCGTGGAAGAACTCCCAAGGGAGCTCTTAGACTTCGGTTGAGATTTCTGGATTCGTTCTGGATTCATTTTGTGTTTATTTTGTATTCTGTCGTGGAACAATCCCTGTGGGATTATTAGACTTCGGTTGAGGGTTTTTTATATTAGGCCATCCAAATTACCTTCAAGTTTGTCTATATCGCTTACTATAGGTAGATTGTAACTATTCAAAGTTAGATTGAAGAAATTTTCAAAATATTGTCTGTACAATATATGTTTATGACTTATTCATTCTTGTTTACTTACTATATGAAAATAGTCCTCAAAAGAATTTATAGCTTGATTTTTCATATCTTCTTCAAGTTCTATATTTTCTCACCAGTCTTTGGTTAACCATTCTTGGTAATCATCTTCATTTGTATATTGTTTTATCATTTGATTGATTTTGTAGTAGTAGTTATGGTAATCTCATATCGTTTTTAGATTGTTTTTCTCATCTAATATAGAAAAAAGTTCTCATATATGATCAATTCCTACAGAGGCTATATCTGCGAATCTTCCAGTTCATTTTACCAACACTATTTGGGCTTCATTTTTCATGGCTTCATTTACTTCGGCTATGGTGAATAAACCTCCATTTCATACTATATGAACTCTTTTTTTGTTTTTATCTAGACGGTTGTATATGCTTTCAGCTCCAGCTATAAATTGGAAATATCCAGCTTTCAATATTTTTTCATCTTTGATATCCCAGTCTGCACTACAAGGTAAAAATATCTGATCCACTGTGGATGGTGCATATACGTTTTCAGAATTTTTATCATTATCTGTAAACATAGTAAAAGCAGGTGCTATAGCAAACATTCTCATTTTTTCTGTTTCATTGATTCATATAGTTAGGTCTTGATAGTTGATATATCATTCAGAAAGACTGTTACCAATTCAAGATTGTGTACATGGAATAGATATATTTGCTTTCTTTTGGTCTCCTACTTTTATTATAACTTCATTCAGTTTTTTGAAAGTTTTCATTCCTTCTTCACTAGCTTGTTTACAACCACCTGACATCACAATCAAAGGTTTTTTTTCTTTCAATTGTAGTTCATTGATAGCTTTGGATTCAGCCATGTAATTTATAGAACTTGTTTCTAATGCATTGATATGAGCTATTTTGATAGACTTTCCTGATTTAGCTAAAGTTTCTGAAAATTGATAATCTTCTAGTCCTGCTTCTTTTATTTTTTCTAGAAAATCTTCATTAAATTCCAATTCTGATGTTTTGATATGGAAATCAATGTGGTTTTCCTTATTTCACTTGTGTGCATACTCAGATATATTATTTTGTATTTCTTCTAAAGAATCTTCAACTAATGAGATAAAGTTTTCTAATATTTCTCTAAATTGTTCTATATCTTCAGCTTTTACAGAACTTAATCAATTCAATTTATCTACTATATTCATAAGTTCTTGATATTCTTCTGGTAGATAATTCAATATAAATACAGAGATATCTTGAACTCTTTTTATGATATCTTCAAATACTTTATGAAGGTTGTTTCCATTTCTCACTATATTAATTTGTTCCTTTTTAATTATTCAAAGAGACTCTTTTGCAAGCCCTGTAGACCTTACCAATAATCCTAGGTTTTCAAAGTTTGTTTGACTTAGGGAAGGAATTTCTTCTAGTGATTTTTTCAAAGCTTTTGGTAGATGTTTTTCTTCTCACATCAGTATTCTAGAAGATTTGTTATTATGCATCAACTCTATAAAAACTTGGTTTTGGTCTTTGGTAGAGTATTTACTATAAAACATCATAAAATTCTTTTCTATATCATTTTCAGGTATATCATGTCTCAGTATTTCTTGTATGATAAGTAGTATATTGTAATATCTTGGATCATTATTTAGATATTTCATTCTTTTTTGTCTAGCATTTCTAGCGCGATATGCCAATTCATATGTATAGCTCATCTCTTGCTTATCAAACAATACCTCATGTGACATATTGGATGTAATAGATTCTGACAAAAGAAATAGTTTGTACAATATTTCTTTTTGGTCCAAATTGGATGATTTCAAAATATATTTTATTATAGAAGAAGGAAGAACTAGTCTTTTTTCAGTAAGAATCTTTCAAATTTTACTAGGATCTTCTAAAATAGTTTCTGTTATATAAGAAATTTTTTCTTCAAAGGATGAATCTTTTTTATTGGATAGTATAGCAAATAAATGTTCTATTTGTTTTTTTTCTAAATTATCTGCATTATGTTTATCTCATTCTTCTGCTGATTTTTGTCTCTTTATTTCCAAGGAATCATTTTCACTTATCCATTGGTTTTCTTTCCAATAATCTATAAGTTTATCATCACAGTAAGCATAGGGAAGATGAGATGCTATAGACTTTTTTCATTTAAATATTTTAATCCGGACTCAATTTACATCAATAGCTACTTGAAGTAATGATTTATTATTTGCAGCTTCACAAATCCCAGGAATAATTTTATTTTTCTTTCCTTTCTTATTCAAAAATATATGTTTCAAAAATATAGAACGAATATTACGAATTTGACTTATTTTTATATGATTCCCTTTTGATTTTTTTAATTGATTTTCTTTTTTCCTAAGTATAGAATGGAAGTCAGCTATAGTATCAAATCCTAGATGATTAAAAGCTAATTTAGTATATAGTTCTTCTGGTAAAAATCCCAATTCATCTAGAAATAAATCTAGCATTTGCTCAGGTTTTTGTTTGAATGTAATATCTATTAGATTTATCCATTTAGTAAATTCTTGATTAGATATTTTTCTTTCTTTGATTTCTTGATTGATAGTTTGAAACATTTGATCTTCAAGATTTGTTTCTTTTTCTGGCTGTATTAAGTGCTCCTTAGTAACCGTTGGTGTCGCTCATAAGATATTTTCAGAAAACTTCTTTTCTAATAGTATAGTTTCAAAGATTTTGTTAGGATTGTTTAGAAGTGTAGTTAAGCTTTCATTCTCCTCTTCTAAAATATTAGGAATATCTGTTTTTCCACTTTTTAGATTCTCAATAAATAATTCTCATTTATCCAGAAAATCATTTATTTGTGAAGCTATATTTCATTTAGATTTTTCGCATATGTTTTTTATGATTTTTCATCTTCTAGTATGAAGAAATATTAGTATTTTTATATTTTTGATAAATTCTTTTTGATTTATCGCTTCAATACTTTTCAATAAAACATCTGTTCCATCTTCCAATCAAAAAATATAAGCTAAATTTTTCAACTGAAAAAACACTTCATTAGCAGGGCTAATTACACTATTTCATTGTCTTTGAGACTCTAGCTGTAAAGTGTTCTTTTTTTCCATTATTTAAAGTTTTGTTTTAATAGGTTATTCTTATCATAATATACTTTATTATTATACTCAGAAACCGTTTTTTTGTCAAAAAAAAAGCCTGAACGGAGTAAACCGTCAGGCTTTTTGTAGGTGAAGGTAAAAACCCTTCTACATTATCTGTAAACTAACCAGCGAAGGGCGTCTACAAATAGAGGATATCTCTATCCGGGTGGGTATGGTATCCCACTAGTTATTTCTTTTACAACTGTATCATAGATATGTCAGCAAAGGACAATCAATGATAGGTTTTGGTATTTCTACCAGGCGGCTATTAGTCCGCTAATTGTTTTTTGACAAACTGTACAAGCTCATCGAAATTCGCCAGGACATTTGCTTCAGGGAAGCGTTTGCGGAAGTCTTTTTCCGTTTTGTCTTGGACTTTTTTGGCATGATCGACCATTCCATCACTTTCAAACACGACTACCGTTCTTTCCGGATCATCATACAGGGCCATACTGGCTTCAATCATGCTGTATGCAGAAATTGGGTTGCCTTCCTGTTTCGGATCGGCAATGTAGTAAACCATAAGGGCACATGTTTCTTTCGCTTCATCTTCTACGGCTTGGAATGCCTCTGTCCAACCAGAGACTACAGGGTTAAACAACGGTGTGGTATCGACTCCTTCTTTTTGAAGTTTGTCGATAAGTTCTACACGCCAATCGTTTTTTGCACATGTTCCGCCTAAGAAAATGGTCTTGTTGTTCATACTGTTCTCCTTAAATTAAGGTTTGATGAAACTATTTATAGTTGTACTTAGACTTATATTTATTTTATCGATAATGTCAATAGTTTTTAGCTATTTTCTAAACTTTATTTTCCTTTTTAAGGAAAAATTCATATTCATTTTAAAAGAATTTTTTAAAAAAGAAAAGGCCCTGGAATGCCAGGAGCCTTAGGAAATATTTTACTTTTGATTTTGTTTACTTTTTTTGTGATTTTGTTGTTTTTTTCTCGTATTTCGTTTTTGTTTGTACTATGATTATAATTAACTTTGGTTTTTTCACAATAATTTAGGTTTACATTTTTTGTATTTATAGTATAAATTGTGTTTTAGTCTGTGAAACTATTGAATTTCAATAAAAATTCCTTATTTTTGTATGTAATTAAATTTAATTTATTATAATACCAGTTTATGAACCAAAAAGCGTTCGATTTCGATAAAGTGCATTTCAACACAGGATTGCTAGTAAAAGAACTTCAAAAAAGATGAATAGAAGTATCTATGATGGAAGAAACAGATCTTATCATAGCGGAATACAAAGGTCATATAGAAATCATACAAGATACCAATGTGTCTTCTATGCCATACACTATCAAATACGCATTGGATGATAAATATCTGACCAAAAGGTTGCTCCAAAAAATCTGAATTTCTGTACCAGAAGGGGAGAGATTTTATAAAGATGAACTTTATGAGGCAAAACAATATGCAGAATATCTTGGCTATCCAGTAGTGGTAAAGCCTACTATATGAAGTCATGGAGAAAATGTTTATGTAAATATAAACAATCCTGAAGAATTGGAAGATGCTTTTTATAATATCTATTCCTCTATATGAGGAGATAATTGGATCAAAGTATTGGTAGAAAGACAATTTGAATGAAATGAACATAGAGTTTTTATAACTAAGGATGGGTTTTTAGCAGCAGTAGAGAGAGAACCTGCAAATGTGATAGGAGACGGGAATAGTACTTTGCAGCAACTTATAGACAAAGAGAATTATAGGAGGATGAACCCTAGAGATACCTGTTTATGTGAGATATGGCTTGATGATATTTCTGAGAAATTTTTTACAGATAGGGATTTGACTTTGGATTATATAGCTGAGAAGGGCGAAAAGGTTTATATTAGGCCAAATTCTAATGTGTCTGGGTGAGCTAATTGTCGTGATATTACAGATACTTTGCATCCATCGGTGATAGCTATTTGACAGAAAATATTGGAATCGTTCCCGGGACTGCCGTTTGTGGGTATAGATTTTATGTGTAAGGATATAACTACAGCTCAAGAAGGGGATAGTTATATTATTTGTGAACTGAATACGACCCCAGGTTTGTCTCTGCATTCTCATGAGGAGACGGGCAATGTAAAAAATGTAGCTGGGGCAGTGGTGGATACTGTGTTTCCTGAGACTAGGATTAAATTAGATACTTTTAGAGAAACTCAATGTTATAGTAAGTAACAATAAATCTGCGAAGTATTGAGTAGACTTATGATTACTTACTTATGCCCTTGGGTAAAAGTGTAGAATGTAAAATCCTAAGATATATTTAGAAAAACTAATTTAAAATGGATAATTAGTCATTACTCTAATTTTATAGAATTGTTTGGTTAGATACTGTTACACTATGCACCTACGAGAATATAGCGAGTTATTTAATTTTTATTGAAAACTATGTCAATTCCAGAAATATTAAATACAGGATTCAAAATAGATGAACCAAAATTATGGGCAATAGATATTTTGGTAGAAGAAATTGATATCTCAAAAATAGATTATAATTTGGATATTCCTTATCTTGAGCAAGAATGAACCGATGATTGGAATTTAACACCAAGAATGTTGATTGAAAATTTCGATAAGGAGATTTCACATGCAAAAAAAGTTGAAAAAGCAGACATTATATATCCAATTGAAATTTATAAACATCAAGGGAAATGGATTATTCTTGATGGAGTACATAGATATACAAAAGCTGTTCGTAATGGATATAAAACAATAAAAGTAAGAAGAATTACAGATGAAATAGCGAAAAGAAGTAAAAGATAGTTTTAAAATTTAAATTCATTACAATAAAACCATGAAAAAATTAGTAGAAAAGAATTTTCAAGTTCCAGAATTACTTGAAACGGATAAATTTCGCTTAAGGATGCTTACTGTAAATGATTTAGTGAAAGACTATGATGCGGTAATTCTTATGTGGGTTAGACAAAGTGAAGTAGAAAATGGATTGGATGAATATCTTTTTGATACCGTGAAGCAATGGATAAAAGATAAATGGCTATTTAAGAATCCAGCTTATCCAGGTAGAGATATTGATTGGGATACTTGGAATTCTTTGAAATAATTTAATGAGTAACTTGGAATAATGGAAACTTTGAAACGAAATATAAGACTGTATTATATAATAAATTTTTTGAAAGCTTGTATTTTTGTAACATCTATTTGGATGTTTTTCTTTACAAGTTATCTAGCTTTTTCATTTCATACTGCTTTGATATTAATTGTTTTGGCAGGTATAATGTCTGTTATTTTTGAAATTCCTTCATGAGCTTGGGCTGATAGATTTTGAAGAAAGAAAATGTATTTTTTAGGGATTTTATTGATTATATTATCTTTCTCTATTTGGATATTCGCAAAAGATTTGTCTTGGTTCGTGTTTTCATCTATTTTGAGTTGATTATGATTTGCAATTACATCTTGAAATTTACCAGCTTTGATTCATGATTCTTTAGAAGAAAATGGGCTATGAAATAGATTCAAAGATATATGAGCTAATGCTTATATTTCTATTTTTGCCTGAAGGATTTTTTCTTCTTTATTAGCTTGATATTTGTTTGTTATGGATCCATTGTTACCTATATATTTGACAATATTAGCTTATTTTTTGATTTTTATAGCATTATTTTTTGTAGTAGATTGATGACAGAAAAAGTCACATTCAGTAAATACTAAAACTCATATTATGGAATGACTAAATTTTATTTTTAAGAATAATTTTCTATTTTATTTTATAATAATTGTATCTTTGATATCATCTATATGAAATATTTATTGGTTTACATATCAACCATATTTGAAACAGATTTGATTTAGTATTGAAAATATTTGACTTCTTTTTGCTATGTCTGCCTTCTTTTCAGCGATATGAGCGCATTTTATCAAAAAAATGCAAGATATATTTACAGAGAAGAAAATTATTTTTATAATGATTATTTTGTTATTTATTGCATCAATATTGTTCCAAGTTTTTAATATGTATTTAGCCGTTTTATGACTTATAATAATATCAATAGCATTTGGTTTTATTATGAGTTTTTGAAATAATGTTCTAATCAAAAAATCCCCCAAAACTCATAAATCAACGATTTTATCTCTTTTTTCCTTTGGTGTTACTATATGATATACAATTTTTTCAATTATTTCTTGATTTATAGTAGATAATTTTTGACTTTATAAATTATATTTATTAACTATAATGTTGATTGTATTATTGTTTCTTTTTAGTGTATATAAGTTTAGAAAGATAGATTTAGTTTAATGTTTTAGATATATAACTATAGTTATAATGAAAATTTCAATTGCGTTCAATGATTTTGATTTGACTGAAAGTTTAGTAAAAAAAGTAGAGGCTTTGTGAGAGGTTGATATTTTTAATGTAAAGAAATTAACGGAAGAAGAAGTTGTAAAAACAATGCCTGAGACAGAAATCTTGATTTGTGGTACAGCTGGTTTTAGTTATATTGGTAAAAAAACCTTTGATTGACTGAAGAATTTAAAATTAATTTCAATATTTGGTGTAGGCTATGATTGGATAGATATTGAAGAAGCCAATAAAAGAGGGATTATTGTGTCTGCGGCAATAGGTGGGAATTCTGAGGCGGTTGCCGAACATACTTGGGGGATGATTCTCAATTTATGAAAAAGAATATCTGAATTTGAAAGAGATGCAAGAAAAAATGGAGAAAATAATGTAAATAATTATCAAGGGTTAGAGGTTTTTGGAAAAACAATAGGGATTATTGGATTATGAGAAATAGGGAAAAGAGTTGCAAGAATCGCAAAAGCTTTCAATATGAGAATTATAGGAACTAATAAAAGTGGTAAACTTGTAGATGACGTAGAACTTGTTGACTTAAAATATCTTTTGGAAAATAGTGATGTAATAACATTATGTCTTCCTTTGAGTTTAGATACAGAAAATCTTATTGGAGAAGAAGAATTAAAACTTATGAAAAATGATGTGATACTCGTGAATTCTTCTAGAGAAAAATTAGTGGATAAAAAAGCAATTTTGAAAACAATATCTGAGGGTAAAATATTTGGATATGGTATTGAAACAGAAATTTTTGAACCAATTTCAATTGATGACGAATATTTTGATTATCCAAATATTTTACTAACTCCACATAACGCTTGGAATACGAAAGAAATGAATGAAAATAATATTTCTATTATAGTAAAAAACGTAAAAGCTTTTTTAGATAACAATCCTATCAATGTTATTAAAAAATAACTTATTTCTATCTTTCTAATTACATTTTTTTGGAAAATATATAAAATATACAGATACAAAATAAAACTACATTTCCTTGAATTAAATAATAAATTTCATATAAGTAAATAGCTTTAGTTTATCTAAACAATGTTTTTTTGAGTTTTGTTTATTTCGTTTTTTTGTAAGAATATGATAGAAAAATTTCCAAGATATGATTCTGAAGAATCTACTGAAAATAATTCTTCTAATAGAAGAGAATTTATCAAAAGTTGATTGATAGCAGCAACTGCTGTTGTAGGTAGCTCATTGATTGATGCTACTGAAGTGCTTGCAGGTGATATTGAAAGTTTATCTGATAAAGAAAAAATTGTTAGATTTGCAAATTTGATGAATTCAATGAAAGATGATATCCCTCAAATGAATGAAGGAGATAAGATGTGAAGATCTTATATCAACAATTTTGATGTTATATTGAAATTACTTGTAAAAGATCGTGATTTTTTTGATGAAACTACATATCATGCTTTTGCTTATTTACAAAAGATGCAAAATCAAACACCATTTGTGATAGAAGACTTAGATAAAGCTTTGTCATATGTTATATATCATTTTGCAAAGAATGGTTATTTTTTCAATATATACAATCAATTTCATGATGAAGATTTGTTTATTGAATCTTCTCAAAAAGATGTTAGATTAGGACACTATGAATGAGTTGTTCAGATTTTTCCAGAAATGTCAGAAAAAAGAACAAGTTTGTATTATATTTTTTATGAAAAAGAAGAAGATAAAGATATTACATTATGAACTACTCGATATGGATGGATATTTATTAATAATAGCGAAATAAATAGATATTTTGATGGTAAATTTTCAGAATATAAGGAAAAATATCATTTTCTGAAAAATGTATCCAGAGAAGATGTTGTAAAATTTATAGAAAGTAATGAATTATGTCATCATATACTTTTTCATATTTATGATTTTAATGCTAGGTCAGAACGTAATTGGGCTGTGGTAGATAGTGGTATAGTAGATTACAAAATAGTAAGCTCAGGATATGTTGAAGAATTTTTATCTGATGCTGTAAGTATGACCACAGATCCACAAATTGGAATAGCAAGTGTTCTTGCATCAAATGGCTTCAAAGAAGAATATGAATATTCAGTTACTTTTTTGCTGCAATTATTAGATAAAAAAATAAAGGAAAAAGGTATGGAAGAAACTACGAAAACCCTTACAGTCAAAGAAAAAAATCAGGCTATACTAGAAGTCATTACAGAACAAGATATTATAGATATAAAAACAGCTTATATAACTCAAGCTAGAATTTTAGTCGCTGAAATTAAGAAAATATAAGAATTTAATTTGTTTCTAACAATATAAAAATATGACAAAAGAATTATATAACAAAAAATTAGCAAATGAATGGATAGATTGGGTAGAAAAATCCAATCCTGATGGAACCAGAGAACAAGAAATGTATCCTTTTATAAAAAAGTGGATTGAAAAATTGAAGCCTAATAATTTATTAGACTTAGGTTGTGGACAGGGTTCTTGTTCAGAATTGTTAGATGATAATATCCAATATATCGGCATAGATGGTTCACCAACACTTATCGAACGTGCGAAAAAATTATATTCATCCAAAAATAAGGAATTTGAAGTAGGAGATATTTATGATATTCCTTTGGAAAATAATTCTATAGATGCAATTATGTCTATTTGGGTATGGTCTCATTTGGAGAATCTTACTTTGGCTGCTCAAGAAATGTATAAACTTTTGAAAACGAATGGAAAATTTCTAATAATAACAGCGAATCCTGAAACTTATGAAGAACGTAAAACTTTTTATAAACATTATTCGATAGAAGATAATCTTCTGACGGGAAGCTTTGATTTAGGTGGTGGGAAGATGCTTACAGATACGACTTTATATCTTCATAGTAGAGAAGAAATAGAAAAGGCTATCAAAGTATCTGGATTTAATATTATGTCTGTAAAAAGAATGGGGCAGTCAGAATCTAGCGATAAGGGATTGTATTTAGTAATAGAAGGTTCGAAGTAAGTTTTGATCTAATTTTATTTTTTTGCTTCACTCAATCTTATTGAGAATTTTTTGACAGGAGGGAATAAATGAATATAAATAAAGTAAGGAATTTATTTAAATAAAAAAATGGAAACAAAAGAGGAGGAAGAAGAAAAGTTGAAAGAAAAAGAAGGAGTGAAGGGAGATTCTGAGTCTTCTGATTTTTCTATTAAAAGATTACTTATTGTAAAAACTACAAAAAAGACTTGTAATCAGAATTTTTTTCCTTATAAGAGATTTAGGAGGGGAGTATAAGAACATATATCTGATTATATTTTTTTTGCTCAATAGTTACTTTAGAAACCACATTAACTTTTAATGAAAGTCCCTCAAACTAGCTATTAAATATATTTTTTTTACCAAATAGTTATTGTAAAATATACAATTATTTAAATCTTAACTTATATCATGATGAATACTCAAAAAATCGCAGGAAACTTAGAAAATGTATTTGAAGAGCAGTATGCAGATGTTACTAAAATAAGCGATTTCTTCACTAACCAAGTAGAAGCTATCCAAAACAAAGTTGCAAGTTTGATAGAGAATATAAGATTGAAAATGGTAGAAGATATGGAGTATATGGAAAAAGGTATGGAAAAAATAATGGATATAACAAATGAGATGAAAGTTTTGATCAAAAATGAAGAAATGAAAATCCATAGAATTATAGAAAAAAACAATAGTCAAAATGAACTTGACATCTTGATGCAAAAACTTTATATATAAGCTTATGAGTAAGCTAATAAAATTAAATTGAATACATGAAAGCAATACTTAAAAAAACTGATTGAATTTATTTAGAAGATATCATGAAACCTAGCTTATCAAACGGTGAAGTTTTGATTCAAGTAGCTTATGCAGGTCTGTGTAGAACTGATTTGTATATAGCAAATGGAAAAATCAAAACTAAAACGCCTTTGGTATTAGGTCACGAATTTTCTGGTATTGTAAAAGAAATTCATCCTGAACTAAAAAATCAGTCTGGACTAGATTTTGAAATAGGGGAAAAAGTTATGGTAATGCCTATATCACAAGATAAAAAAGGCTATTATACATGAGATATGTTGGGTCTAGATATGGACTGAGGATTTGCTGAATTCGTAAAGGTAGCAGCTTCTAGTGTTTATAAAATACCTGCTGATATGGATATGAAAAAAGCGGCTGTATTGGAACCTATAGCAGCTTCTGCCGCAGTTTTAGAAGCTCCTATCAAGGCTGATATGAAATGATTGATCCAGTGAGATAGTAGAATTTCTCAGCTTACTATGGATATTATGAAATTGAAAGGTTTTTATCCTGATATGTTATCTGACTTGGAATTGGCAGAAGTAGGAGATAACGAGTATGACTATGTGGTCGAGACTTTCGTGAACAATGATAATATAGATGATATTATAAGAGTTTTGAAACCAGGAGGGATATTGGTATTGAAAAGTAGGTCTTATTTTCCTGTGAATATAAAAGTGGCAGAATTGGTGAAAAAAAACATAAGCATTTTCGCGAAATATTATGGAGATATACAAGAATCTATAGAACTTTTGGAGAAATTAGATGTAGATTGGTTGTTAGGGAATGATTATGATTTCCAAGAATTTACAGATATTTTGAAAGGAGATATATACGATGAAAGCAAAAAATTATTTCTTAAAGCATAGAAAAACTTTGTAAAAGTAAGAAAAAGGGCTTTAATTAAAATATTAATTGGGAATTATCTTCAAATAGTAAGTATAATATACGGAAGAAAAATTTTACATTTTACATTTTTAATTTTACATTAAAATCAGAATAATTAACGAACTAAGTTTATTTAAAAATTAACATAATAATGTGTGGAATAACTGCGTATTTTTCTGATACCAAAGATTATAATCAATCATTATGTATCAATTCTATAGAAACTCTAAATCATAGGTGACCTGATGGATTAGACTATTATTTTTCTGATGATAAAAAACTGTTTTTGGGGCATTCTAGATTGGCTATTAACGATAAATGAAATGGTAGTCAACCATTGTTTAGTGCAGATAAGAAATTGGCTGCTGTAGTCAATGGCGAGTTTTATGATTACCAGAAAATTAGAGCAAATTTAGAGTCTAAATGATATAAATTTACTACAGATTCTGATAGTGAGATAATTTTACCATTGTATCAAGAATATGGTCTAGATTTTGTGGCCTACTTGAGAGGGGAGTTTTCTTTCGTCTTGTATGATATAGAAGAACAAAAACTAATAGCTGGAAGAGATAGGTTTGGTATCAAACCATTATGTTATTATTTAGACGAGGAAATAGGAAGTATATTTTTAGCGTCAGAAGCTAAGGGCTTGTTTGAATTTGGTATCAAAGCACGTTGGGATATGTATTCCCTGTATCATAGTCTAAATTTTCAATATCAGCCTCAAAACAGAACACTTTTTGAAGAAATCAAGCAGTTACAGCCATGATTTTTGTTGATATATGATGGGAAGGAATTAGAAACTAAAAAATATTGGGATGTAGATTTTGAACCCGGGTTGAAATTTGGAGGGAATTTTGAAGGGAAATTAGAAGAGAACTTTGAAGGGAATTCTGAAGGGAATTCTGAAAGGAAGTTTGAAGGAGATTCTGAAGGAAGTTTTGAAAAGGATTCAGAAGGGAAGTTTGAAGGGAATTTTGAAAGGAAGTTTGAAAGGAACTTTGAAGGAGATTCTGAAGGGAATTCTGAAAGGAAGTTTGAAGGAGATTCTGAAGGAAGTTTTGAAAAGGATTCAGAAGGGAAGTTTGAAGGGAATTTTGAAAGGAACTTTGAAAGGAACTTTGAAGGAGATTCTGAAAAAGAGATAGAAAAGAATCTAGAAAAGCAATTAGAACAGAAACTTATAGAATCTATCAAGTTGAGATTAGAAATATGAGATAATAAATATTGTTTTCATCTAAGTGGGGGAGTGGATTCATCGTTGATAGCATGAATATCTGCTAGTTTGGTAGATAAACCTATAGATTGTTTTACAGTTTCTTTTGAGGATGATATATATGATGAAAAAGAGTTAGCAGAGAAACAAGCGGAAAGTATATGAGCTAATTTCTTTCCTATAAATATAGGGATAGATGAGGTGATGTCCGAGTTTGAAAATGCAGTATATGCTAGTGAAGGTTTGGCGATAAACAATCATATGGTGTCTAAATATTTGATGAATAAAAAAATCAAAGAATTAGGATACAAAATCATACTGACATGAGAGTGATCAGATGAGGCTTTTTTGTGATATTCTCACTTGAAACAAGATATGCTAGGTGATGAACAGGCAGAGAAAATCAAAAAAGAAAATTTTGTTTCATCTGGTGTTCAGTTACCTTCTGGAGAGAGTTTGGATTTAAGTTATATAGAGGAGAAATTATGATTTGTTCCTACATTTATGAGAGCCAAAGCTTCTATGGGATTCAAACTTCGTGGGCTTCTTTCAGATAATTTTTTGAAACAGTTTGAAGATACAGAAGTTTTTGAAGATATATATGAGTCGTTATCTGCAAAAGATGAGTTTGAAACTTGGGAAAATGTAGATATCTCAGATTATATATGGATTAAATTTACTTTGGCTAATTATATTTTGAATACTTTGGGAGATGGTTTGGAAGCACCTTTTTGACTGGAAGGTAGAGTTCCATTCCTAGACCATAAATTATTTGAATTTGCGTCTTCTATACCGGTGGATTATAAATTGAAAGAAAATACTGATAAATATATTTTGAGGAAAGTAGCTTCTCGTTATGTGATAGACGATATTATCAATAAATGAAAACAACCATTTATGGCTCCACCTATTTTGTTTTGCCCAAAAGGTTTTGAGTTTATAGATTCGATTGTTCAGAGTGAGAGTTTTGCTAATATAGAGTTCTTTGATCAAGAAGCGATTATATCGTTTATAGAGAAAATAAAAACTATGGATTCAGCAGAATATGGAGTATATGAACCTATAGTTATGATTATATTATCTATTTATTTTATAGATAAAAAGTTTGAAATTTCTGTTTCTGTTCCTGTTCCCGGGAACACCACTTTTGAAAACTAGTCTTTTATAAGCTAATATATAACTAGCATCTCAGCCCCCTAATTTTGTTCCCGGGAACATCACTTAACATTGCTTAGAATTTATTTCTTAACAAACTACAGAAAAATGAAGAATAATTGGTGGAAAGACTTTTATGATGAAAATTATCTTGATTATGCAACTCATAAAAGTGATGAAGAAATAAAAAAATCAGTTGATTTTATGGTGGATGTTATGAATTTGGAAAAATGAAATATATTATATGACCAATGTTGTGGAGTAGGTGATATATCTATAGCTTTGGCTACTAGAGGAATAAAGTGTGTAGGTTTAGATCAAAGTAAAAACTATATTGAAATAGCAAAAAAAAGAGCAGAAAATAATAATTTGGATTGTGATTTTATCTCATGAGATGCTTTTACATACAAGACAGAACAAACTTGTGATGCAGCCGTGAATTGGTATACTAGTTTTGGTTATTCTGTAGATGATAATCAAAATATAAAAATGATAAAAAATATTTATGATAGCTTGAAAATAGGATGAAAGTTTTTGTTGGATTATTACAATAGTGAATATATCCTAGAAAATTTCAAAGAAACTATAGAATATAAGGTAGCTATTTGAAATAATTTAGTAAATATGAGAAAAAAATCTAAGTTAGAAAATGGTATATTCAAATCTTGGTGGTATTATGAAGATGGAAAAGAATATTACGGAGAAAGTAGATTTTATAGTCCTAATGATTTACAAAAGATGATGGAGAAAATTTGATTTGAAGTGGAGGCTGTGTATGGTTCTATAGAGAAAGAAGAGATTAGTAATAATTACTACAGGTGTATATTATTAGGAGTCAAAAAATAGAATTATTCCGGCTTAGAATAATCATAGATTATTGTTCCCGGGAACATCGCTTTTGCATAGCACTTTTTTAAGAAAATCTCTTAAAATCTACAATTGAACTACTGTTCCAGTCATCTAATTTCGTTCCCGGGAACGTTACTCGTTACTCAGTTAGAATTTATATAATTACAATCAACGCAATGAACGAATTTATCTTGGAATTTGAAAAAATAGTGGAAAAATTTCCAGATAATTTTGCTATTGTAGAAAATGGAAATAAGAAAATAACATACAAAGAACTTTCGGAGTACGCACAAACTATAGCCTCAAATTTACAAAATAAATGAGTAAAGAAGTGACAAATCGTAGCTATCAATATAGATAAATCTATAGATTATATAGCTTCTATTTTGGCTATTTGGTCGATAAAAGCTGTGTTTATGCCGTTGTCTCCGAGTTTGCCAGAGGATAGAAAAGATTTTATTCTAGAAGATTCCAAGACAGATTTTATAGTCAAAAAAGAAGTTTCAGAATTAGAAATTCAAAAATATAAAGAGCACTGAAATCAACCTTTTAACCAGAAACCTGCCTACCTTATCTATACATCATGAAGTACCGGAAATCCCAAGGGGGTTTTGGTCAGTCATAGGGGTATTGTAAATATAATCAAACAACAGGTTAAATTTTTCCATATAGATGAAAATAGTAAATTATTATTTCTTTTATCAACTAGTTTTGATGCTTCATTGTCAGATATAGGAACTTCTTTGCTTGCAGGAGCTTCTATTTATATAGAAATGAAAAACATATGAGATATTGTTATTAATATTTCAAATATAATAAAAGATAGGAAAATAACTTATATAGATATTCCTCCTTCTGTATTGTCAGTACTAGATGTGGATGATATATGAGATACATTGGAAACATTAGTTATATGATGAGAATTAGCAAATATACAGACTATTAGAAAATGGTCTAGTAAAATCAATCTTATCAATGTATACGGACCTACGGAAGCTACTATATGTACAAGTATGGTAGTTTGTGATAGCGATTTTGTAGAATGAGATATAGGGAATGTAGTTGAATGAATCAAATATAAACTCCAACCAACCAATCTCAACCAATCACCCAAACCAGAACAATGAGAATTGTTAATATGATGAATATGATTAGCTATATGATACCGGAATAATAAAAAATTGAATCAAGAGAAGTTTGTGATGATAGATGGAGAAAGGTTTTATAAAACAGGAGATTTAGTAGAAAAAAAAGATGGTAAATATATCTTCAAATGAAGACTTGATAGACAATTGAAAATAAGAGGGCAGTTGGTGGAATTAGAAGAGGTAGAAAGCGTAATAAAATCATATTTAGATGTAAGCAATGCAGCGGTAATAGCTCAAGAAACAGCAAATAGAAAAAAATTGATAGCTTTTGTACAGACCAAAAAAGACCTAGATATAGAGAAATTGAAGATATATATGTGAAACAAATTAACAGATTGGATGATACCTTCAGAATTTGTATTGATAGATAAATTACCAGTAAATGTAAATGGAAAGATTGATTACGGGGAATTGAAAAATCAAGAAAACCAAATCAACGAAAATCAAACCGCTAAAACCCACCCCCAAACCCAATTAATCCAAATGTGGAAAGATATTTTAGATGTGGAAAATGTCGGATTAGATGATGATTTCTTCCAGTTATGAGGAGATTCTCTAGCGACAATTGAAATGATTACTAAAGCCGTAAATATAGGAATTAATCTACCTATAAGCGTAGTAGCCAAAGAAAAAACAATTAGAAAAATTCTAGAGTATCATGAAAACAATAAAAACTGAACAGATGGGATGAAAGCTGAAGAATTAGAAAAGAAAATTCCAGAATTAGAAAGAGAAATTCTAGAACTATCTACTATAAATACAGTAAATCCCACTTTTGAGGACCTACAATGACCAGAAATAGCCTTTTTCCTTACAGGATGAACAGGTTTTCTATGAGTTAGATTATTGAAAAAACTTTTGAAAAATCATAAAAATTCTAGTTTTTATATTTTATTAAGAGGGGAGAATTCTATTGCCGCAAAAAACAGACTTATTAGTATAGCTCAGGACAATTGAGTTGATATAACTCAAAAAGAACTACAAAGAGTTTATATCCTATGTGGAGATATATGACTTCCTAAATTTGGTTTATTGGATGAAGTTTGGGATATGTTGCTAAATAATATCACTGATATAGTACATTTGGCAGCTGAAGTAAATATGGTAAAAACCTATGAACAGCTAGAAAAAATCAATGTAGGTGGAACCATAGAAGTTATCAAATTAGCTTTGACTTGAAAAAGAAAAAATATACATTATGCATCTACTTTATCAGTTTTTGTAGCTACAGATCAAAATACATGAACTGTATATGAAGATGATAATTTGACCAATATGAAAGTGGTGTATGGTGGTTATGCACAGACCAAATGGTTGGCTGAAAAATCACTTCTTCAATTTAGAGAAAAGCTATCTATCAATATATTTAGATACGGGCTTCTTACTGGAGACAGCAAAACTGGCATGTCGGCAAGTCACGATTTTCTATCTATGTTTGTGCAGTGATTGATATCGATATGAAGTATTCCCAAAGCTAAATATGACCAATTGTTTCTGGATGTGACGCCTATAGATTACGCTTGTGATGTGACCGCTAAATTAATAATATCAAAGCAATTCAAAACTTTTCATATAGCAAATACTAAGGGTTTTTCACTTGCTCAGATATTGGATTGATTGAAAAAAATGGGTATAACTATAGCTAGTCTAGATTCTTCTGATTGGTTACAATATATAAAAAATATGGATTTAAGTCCAGGGCAATCTGCTACCATTATGGGTTTATGTAGGTTACTGCCGGATAGTGCTGAATTCCAGAGATTAAGGAGTATGGATTTATTTCAATGAACAGATATTGTTTTTGATAGGAAAAATACTCTAGATTTGGCTTGAGAAATTGATATAGTAAACGCAGACAACAGTCTGTTGTTATTGTATCTAAATAAATTTATTTAAATTAATATTCTATATGAAAAAAACTACAGGATTGGTGATATGAAAGTTTATGCCTTTACATAAAGGACATGAGTCATTATTGAAATTTGCAGATAATTTTGTAGATCAACTTTTTGTAGTTGTAGATAATGTAAATCCAGAACTTTTTCCTGAATGATATATTAGTGGAGAGAAAAGAGTAGCTTGGATACAGGAGTTACTACCATCAGCAAAAGTTTTTTATATAGGAGAAAACACACCGCAACAACCAGACGAACATCCAGATTTTTGGAATTATTGGAAAAATATATTACTAAATATAACTAAAATTGTTCCTGATTTTTTGATTGCATCAGAAGAATATGGATTCAAATTATGAGAGGTTTTAGATTGTGAATATATTCCTTTTGATATAGGAAGAAATATGATAAGCACTTGTGCTACTGATATCAGGTTTGATTTATCAAATAATTTTGATTATCTTTCTGATATAGCAAAAAAAGATTTTACAGCTAAAATATGTATTACAGGTCCAGAATCTACTGGTAAATCTACATTGGCAGGGCAGTTGGCTGAAAGTTTTGATACTATATCAATACCTGAATATGCAAGAGATTTTACAGAGTTAAAAATAGAAAAAGATTCAAATTTTGAATTTTCTTTATCTGATATGTATCATATATGAAAAGGGCAGATATCATTGGAGGATAGTATGATGTCACAGGCTAATAAAGTTTTATTTTCAGATACAGATGCATTAGTTACAACAGTACGGAGCAGGTGGTTGTGTGATGGAAAGATAGATAATAGATTAGAGAAATTAGCTCAAGAAAAAAGATATGATTTGTATCTTCTGACATATCCAGATATAGAATGGGAAAAAGATAATATTAGATATTTCCCCGAAGAAGATGAGAGAATAAGATTTTTTGAAGATTGTAAGGCAGGTTTAGAAAAAATATGAGCCAATTATATAGTCGTGAAAGGGCAGGGCAAAGAGAGATTTGAAATGGCGAGAGAGATTGTAGAGAAATTTATGAAAGAGAAATATAAATATAATTATTTCATAAAAGGAAGATAGAAGGGGTCGTCGTAGGGGTCGTCGTAGGGGTCGTCGTAGGGGTCGCAGATCTGCGACCCGTACATAAAATTCCTTTCATATTCCTTTCATATTCCTTTCATATTTCTATTTCATATTTCCGTTCCCCATCCATTTATATTTTATAAAAAATTATGAGATTAGAATGATTAATCAAATATAAATTCTCGCCAGAGCCAAAAATTCAGAATTTGGTAGAGAGTTATTATATAAAAAATCAAGGAAAATCAGAAGGAGAGAGAATAGAAAATGCAGAAATAATGTTGAAAGAACGGGAGAAAGTCTCTTCTATGCCTATTTTATGAGTTTTCTCCCTTTATGATTATTGGTATTGGATATATATATATTCCTTGAATTATCATATCAATGCAGATGGTAGTTTATATAAACATAGTTTTGATAAAGAAAAAGAAGTTTATATAGAATCTTTTGCAGATAAAGATAAAGAGAAAAATAGTGTTTTGCTTGATAAAATGTTTGAAATTTTGCAACAGAAAAAACTACAATTGCCAGACCAAAAAAGCAAGGTGAATGCGGAAGGCAGAGAGGGTGCCTTGGGGTACAATCTTCAAACAAGATTTTTATCCAGACAGGATAGTGATTATTTGTTAGAAAATACAGAAAAAGAGGTCCTTTCTATGCTTGGTTTCGATTCTAAAAAATATACTATCAAGCATATTAGTATGGAAGTATTTCTTCAGGCATATAGTTTGGGCTTATGGTGAAATGCAGATATCATGACTCATATAGATGGATACAGACTTAGAGCAGATGGGCTAATTTCCACAATATTCGCAGGTCATAGTAAATATGGATGAGTGTCATATTTTGATTCTTTCTGGAAAGAAGCTTCCTTTGGTTGTTTGCTTAGTAGGTTTGTTGTTATTGAAAAATAACGAAGCAAGAAAACGAAAAAACCACCGTCATTTCGACTGTAGCATAGCGAAATGGAGAAATCCCTTCTCCCTAAAATAACGAAGCAAGAAAACGAAAATAATTTATTCTTTCCGATAAAAGAAAATGTTCAATAGATTCCACTATGATTATTGTCAAAGAATAGCAGAAACCTGGTATGCGATATTCCAAGAATTGGATATAAATCAATATAAAACTATCTGCGAATTATCTCCATGATGGGCTCCAAAGGTAGAAATACCTTTGACTCAGCTTGGATACGCATGAAAGGTGATTCTTCTAGATAAACAACAGAGTTTCCTAGATGAATTAGAAGAAAATTTAAGTGTTTTTCAGCCGGATTTTGAGATAGTCAAGAAAGGAGAAAATATATTGGAGTCTATAGATATCAGGGCAGACATATTGATTTGAAATCATATTATAGATGATTTGATACTTGATTATTATTGTGAATTAGAAAAAATAGATGTAAATGATTTGTATAATGATGGAAATAAATTTGTGAGTATACGGGATAGTATTCAGGATGATTTAAGTTTGATAGAAGATATTGCTGATAATTTAGTTGATAAGTTTGATAGTATTATAAATGAGGAATGATATCTATTGTTAGCTCAATATCCAGGAGAAACAGAAAAGAATTTTGGCTTAGATATTTCTATCAAAATGTGTAAAGAAATAGTAGAAAACATCAAAAATAGATTGTTGGATAGTTGATTTGTAGAGGATAAAGAAATTAAAAAAAGAGCCTATGAAAAATTAAAAACCTATTTCTTTGAATCAGATGATTTATTAGTTTTGAAAAAACAAGCATAAAAACATTTGATTTTGTATCTAAAAAGGTTATCATTGAGTTAGTTTAAAAAACAAAAACAACAAAATCAACGTCATCCCGACCTTGCTGGAGGGATCTCTTCTCTAAAAATAACGAAGTAAGAAAACGAGAAAAAAGAATGTTATTTCGAGTGCGCAGTAAGGGAAAAATGAACTTAAGTCGAGAAATCCCTTCTCAAAAAAATAACGAAGTAAAGAAATTTAATTTATAACTATATATAACTATGTGATTAAAAACTGATTTAACATCAAAATTTGATTGATGGATAAAAGATTTAGAATCCAAAGGATGAGAAAATTTACGCAGAGTTACTAGACTTAGAAATAATATAGAATCATTTGATGAAACAGAAGATGCTGACATACTTTCTTCCATAGAAAGACTATGAAGTTCTATAACGGCAAATTCTAAATAAACGAAGTTATCAAAACGAGAAAAAAACTGTCATTTCGAGCGAGCAGTAACTAAGAAATAAACTTAAGTCGAGAAATCCCTTCTCAAAAAAATAACGAAGTTATCAAAACGAGAAAAAAAACTGTCATTTCGAGCGAGCAGTAACTAAGAAACAAACTTAAGTCGAGAAATCCCTTCTCAAAAAAATAACGAAGTAAAAAAACTTTATATTTAACTAATTAATTCAAAAACAATGTCTATAAATAAGAGTAATTTGATAGGAAAAATGGAAAATTCTATTAGTAAGTTGGAATCTTTAGGAGTTCCTGCAAATCTAATAGCTAAATTTGATAGATTGAAAAGTCTAAAATCAAAGATAGAAGTGTTTGATGAAAAAGAAGATTCTGATATTATCAAAATAATTTCAGATAAATTTACAGATCTTGTAAATGAAATAACTCAATGAGTGATAAAATCTTTCAATGATTTTGCAACTACTTCTGTAAATGATATCAAACAAGCTACAGGATGAACAGGTAGACCAACTACCTATACTTCATCAGAATCATCTGGTCGTACAGTTTCTAGTGGAGAATCAAGTGGATATAGAAGTAGTGAATCAAATAGTGCAAGAACTAGTTCATCAGAATCAAATACAAAAAGGAGTAGTGAATCAAATACTACTAAACCTTCTACTGGAGAATCAGGAGGGTATAGAGGAGGAAATTCTTCTATGTAAAAACATAGAGCAGTATAGTTTAAAATCGCAACAAGGGTTGAGATTTTTTTGTTTCTTTTATGATTTATAATTCAAAATGTATCACTAATAATTTTCTTCCTTCCTTTGTAAGAAAATGTTTCTAATAAATTGACAGAATAGCGAAAAAAAGTATAAATAAGTTACGATTATTCTATATCAAATAAAAAGAATAAAGTGGAGAAAAATCAAATTATAGTAGCAGAATTAAAAAAACAAAACCCTGAAATGTATTTTCAGGAAGTTTTGGCGTTGGGAGAATATGAGGAATTGAAAACTTTAGTAGATGATAGTTGGGGGCTTATACCTTGGTGGAGGTTAGCAAAAACATGAGTTGTAAAGCTAGAAGGAAATAAAATTGAATGAATATATTGGGAATGAAATCTTGATTTTAAATGAACCAAAATAAAGAGTTTATGAAAACTAAAGGAAATATGATGAGATTTAGATATAAGTTTCCCTAAATTAAAAAGTTTAGGGAACTTAAAGAAAGTATGATGAACTTTATATTGAAGAAATGTCGAAACATTAGAATCTCTATGAGATTTAGAGGAGGTATGATCAAATTTATGGTTAGATAGAACGAAATTAAAAAGTTTAGGGAAATTAAGGAAGGTATGATGAAAGTTGTCTTGTATTAGTATCGAAACATTAGAAGAACTATGAGAATTAGAGGAGGTATGATGAAGTTTATATATGGATTTAACCAAACTCAAGACTCTAAGTAACTTAAAGAAAGTATGATGATCCTTATATTGTAATCATATAAAAACACTAGAAGATTTGTGAGAATTGGAGGAAACATGATGAGATTTAAATATAATGTGAACTAATATAAAAGAATTGGGAAAATTAAAGAAAGTATGATGATTTTTATATTTGAAATGAAGCAAAGTAAAAAGTTTAGGGAAATTAAAAACAATAAGACGAAATTTATTTTGTGGAAATATAGTACTATTAAAAAAAACATTAGATTTTAGTGAAGAAGAAGTGTTAGAAGATATATGAGAATTGCATGAGATATGATGAAATTTATACTTGAAAGGAACAAAAATAGAATTTCAAAAGAAAATGTTTGATATAATAAAAAGAAAAAAACTAATAGTAAAGAAAAATATATTTTTCTGATGAAATATGGAGATGATTGAAGAACTATTGAATATAAGAAATATAAGAGGAACACTAGATATAAGTGGATTAGATATAAGAGATAAAATCACTGTAATAAAGAGAATAACAAAGGAGAAATTAAGAGTAAGTATAGAGTGATTAGATGATATGGAAGAAATGATATTATGATTATATAAGGAGTGAGAATTAGATATAGTAAAATATAAAAAGATATTTGGAGAAGACGTAAGGAAAATAGAAGACGAGGAAATAAAAGAAATTGTAATAGTTATGATACAGGAAGAATATAAACACAAAAAAGCAGAGATAAAAAGAAAATGTAAGAAGATAATAGAAGAAAATAAGGAAAAAGAATTAACAGAAGAAGAAAAAAAGAAACTAAGAAATGAGATAAAAACCTTAGATCAAAAATTATCAGAAACTAAATCAAAATTAGAAAATTTAGGTTTAAAATTATAGAGAAATTTGAATTAAGTGTTAAAAATCTGAAAAAAAGTTGATTTTTAATGTTATTGTAAGCCAAAATAAAACTTTTTAAGTATTTCTTGATTATTTAACTAAAATAGTTATACTATTGTATGATATCTTATTTATAAGATAAAAAAAACTGTATTTAACTACAAATTTCATACAATGAATTTAACTAAACCTTTTAATAAAATTAAAGAATTATTAGATTATTTTAGCATTACAAATAAGTGAGTAATGGATTTTTCTATGCTAAAAAAAGAAATAGGACTATATAATGCTAAATATTGGAGAAAAAAATTAGAAGAAAATCAAATCTTAGTTAATGTAGAGAGAAATAAATATTTGATAAATACAAATAATAGTCCAGTAAATATACTTATAAAACAGTATATGGATTATAAATCATTAAAATATTATTTATGATGATTATATTTGTTTAATAAGTACTGACTTACTACACAATTACCTAATTCTTACTTAGTATTCAATAATAAAGTTAACAAAACTATAAAAATACTAAATAATACAGTAGTTTTCAAAAAAGTTAAGAATTATGAATTAAATTGAATAATAGAAAATAATGAATGAAATAATATTTTAGATCAAGAAAGATTATTGATAGAAGTTATTGAAAGAGGTAAAATATATTTGGATGTTCAGGAATTAAATTATTATTTTAATAATTTAAAAATTAATTTATTGAAAGAAGAAAAATTAATAAATTATTCAGAACAGTATTGAAATATTATGCTAAGAAGAGTTGTATCAATACTTGATTATAAATGAGAAAATATAAAAAAATATACTAAAAATAAAAAATCAAAATCTCCTATAAGTTTATTGAAAAGGAATAGAAGAGGTAGAATTATTAAATCAACAAATGTTATTTTAGATTTTTAACTTATTGTAATGTTGATAAATAAAATACAATTAAAACAGCTTATTGAAAATCTATCATCCAAAACATGATATAGTGTAAGTATTCTAGAAAAAGATTATTATATTTCATTATTATTGAATGAAATTTCAAAAAATAGCTATTTATCTAAAATACTAATATTCAAAGGATGAACTAGTTTATCTAAATTTTATTTAGATTATTATAGAATGAGTGAGGATTTGGATTTTGTAATTGATTATAAAATTCTAGGGATAGATTATAATAATGACTCAAAGACAAAACAAGAAAAACTTAGAAGTCAGATTTTCAATAATATTATTGAAAATATAATAAAAATCATAAATTCTAAATTTTGAGATAGTATGTTTGAAATTCAGCATGAAAACTATAAAACCACATGAGAAAAACCAATATATAAACATAATAAAACTAATTTTCTTAAATTATATGTAGGATATAAATCTGTTTTCCTTGACAGAGAATTAGAACTTAATGATTTGAATAATGATAAAATATTGATTGAAATATTATTTTCTGAGATTCCTGAAATTTTTCAAACAAATTTAGTACAAACAAAGAATTTAATTAAAGTCTGAAATAGAGACATCTTACCTATATATAGTTTGAATCTTATGAATATAAATCATATTTTTTGTGATAAGTTTTGTGCTATGACAGATAGAACATATTCAGAAAGAAGAATAGCAATAAGAGATTATTTTGATATTAAATATCTTAAAAATCAAATTGAAGATATTGATAGTCTTTATAAAGCTATTTGAGATATATATAGAATTGATTATGATAAGTGAAGAAATTTATTAGATCTCAATTTAGACAAAGACTTTATAATAAAAGAAATTAATCAACAAAAGCAATTATTATTGAATATGACAGGAAGTATATGACAATCTTTTTTTGAAAAGGAGTCTTTTGATGACTTTTACGATAGTATAGTTTTTATTCAAAATCAAGTTAAATCGTCTATGTGATTTGATGTAGATATTCATATTAATGATTGTTTCTAAAAGATTAGATAAAAATTTAATTTACAATTAAGTGTTAAAAGTCTGAAAAAAAGTTGATTTTTAATGTTAAAACTCTTAGATTTTGTAGACTTTTAATGTTAAAACTCTTGTAAACTATAAATTTTCTTACAAAAAAAACAGTGAGAACAATCCCACTGTTTTTTTTCTTACCAACTATTTTTCCATATTATATCAACAAATTTAATATAAGAGACAACAGCGCCAGCCTTTCTGCCAGGAAAGAAGCTGAACTAAAACCGCTTCTAACAGAGAGATAATATCTACAATTCCTGACCCTATATTTTCAAAGGATTGTTCAAACAACTAAATTGGCATAATTAGAAATATAGTCAATCGTTGTCAATTTTTCGGCAATCCTGCTCCGTTAGGATGAAAATGTAAGGGAAGGAATTATAGATATTATTGAACCACTAATCTTGCAACAACTGATCTATATCTTCTTGTATAGTTTGTTTTCTACAAGCCCGATCAGCTCTTCTACTATCTTGCCAGTATATTTCGTCTCCATCCAATCTTCCATGTTCTCTTGTAAGATTTTTACCTGCTATAGGTCTTAGATATCCTATCACTCTAGATGCAACCAATACGTTTGCACTATTACAATGAGGACAAAGAAGATGTTCTCCTACCATTTGTTCTCCACAGTCGTCACAAGCTGTGATAGTAGGTGTAAGAGTCATATAACTTACAGGTTTTTCAAATGTTTTTATAACTAATTTCTTTTTCATAGCTATAGGCATTGGTTCACCTAGGAAGAAATGTTGTACACTTCATCCAGTTGCGTATGATTGGAATTCTCCACTTATTTGTATTTGAGCTCAGATATTCTTTTCAGAATAAGATGGTTGGAAACCTGAAGTCAAATATATATCTTTTCCTGTTCATTGAACATAGATATCTCCGTGATTTGTG
>Ga0075112_1000063_pt1 | contig 50505 bp, 45 predicted proteins | sample AntAceMetag02UKF_FD_69783 | JGI IMG/M metagenome (GOLD analysis project Ga0075112, IMG submission 69783) | Saline lake microbial communities from Ace Lake, Antarctica - Antarctic Ace Lake Metagenome 02UKF | ecosystem: Environmental > Aquatic > Non-marine Saline and Alkaline > Saline | place... | reverse complement strand
CGGATGGAAGCTTGATGACATAGCGCACATAACCTTCTTCTGCAGGGGGAAACGGTTTCATCCCACCATTTGCAACGGTAATAGAAAAAAATCCCAGAACAACCAGCCCAGTGAAATAAAAAATTTTATTCGTCAAGGAAATCTCCTTCTTCATAACCATTCAGCTGGTACAAAAACAAAAGGGTATGGATCAAATCGAAAGTTGTTGACTCCTATTTTATGATATGAATCCTGGCGCCTTTAAGGAAAGGCACAGGAAGCAGTAGAGCGATAGACTCAACGCTTGTAGAATTAAGGTTGTAAATTTACAGGCTGGAGAGATGGATTGTCAACGAGAATCGATTTTTTAACGCAGGAGAGAATTCGACTTCCCCTTGTTTCGGTAGCATTGCGTTAGGGGCAGCCATTCTAAACGGTTAAGGCATACTTAGGGCACGCTTTTGCCCGACCGCAGGTTTTTCGTCTTCACCATTTTTCTGACTTTTCCCGGCGCAGCCAACCAGATAAACAGGCAGGACAAGAACAAACTTATCAAACAAAGCCCAAAACTGAAGGAATAATTTCCCCATATATCCCGAAGCAGGCCGTCGATAAAGGATCCGAGCGATCCGCCAAATCCGCCTCCGATGCAGATTGCTGCAAAAATCACCCCGAAAGAGCGCCCCAAAAAGATGTCCGCGCTCACAGAAGGAAAAAGGGGAGCGGCGGCTCCGTAGCCCAGCCCGAAAAGAAGGGCGAAAATGAGCGGAAGAAACAACGGTCCTTGTATCTTTGGTAAAAGCAAGAGACATGCGATACCAAGTGCAGTAATCAGACCCGCCAGGGTGTTTGTCCGTTCTCTTCCTATGACGTCCGACAGATACCCGAAGAAGATTTTTCCTGCAGACCCAGCAATGCCGAGAAGACCAAAGTAATAAGAGGCAGTGGCCCTCGGAAGGCCAGTGTCCACCAGAGCAGATACGGCGTGTAGCAAGATTCCCTGATATACGTAGGAGGCAAAAAAAAAGGAGATGACCAAAAACCAGAATCGTTTGGTTCGAATTGCTGTGGCTAGGGCCCAATCTTTATATGCCCACCTGTCGTCGACGACTACCATAGTCATAGAGGGGGCAGGAGTTTTGGATTGAATCGCCGAATTATAGCCATCCGGTTCAAGATTCATATCCTGCGGTTGACGGCGTGAAAAAAGCAGGTTCAGGGGGCCGATAAAAAAAAGCACGACACCTGCCAGGAAAAGATAGGTCGTTCTCCAGCCGAAATGGCTGATCGCCCATTCAGTCAAGGGAATGATAAAGAGCATGCCGAATCCGATGCCCGACATAGCGATTCCCACTGCTAAACCCCGTTTGCGTTCGAACCATTTGGGAATGAAAGCCGAATGAGAGGAAAAAGCCATGAGGCTCACACCAGTGCCCCCAAGCAGGCCGTAGGAGAATCGAAAATACCATATATTGTCGGCTTGACTAGTCAAGACCAGGGCGAGGGTCAGTAAGACCGATCCAAGAGGTATCACCACTCTGGGACCGAAACGGTCTTGAAGATGTCCGGCTACGACCCCCATTAAAGCCTGACTTACGATAAACACGGAGAAAATACTGGAAGCCGCGGCATTGCTCCAGCCAAATTCTTCTATGAGGACCAGGAAAAACACAGAATAGGAGTACCATATGCCCATTGTTACGCCCAGCGTCACAAATGCCACAGCTACCACTATCCATCCATAAAAAATTACCGGGCCTTTTCCATCGATTTTAGCGCCACCCACGTCTCCTATCATGACAATATTTCAACCAGACACTCAGGACATCTGAAGCTTGGGATTCAATTTCCGGCTAGGCGCCAGACCGAATCCGCTGCTTCTTGCATAATCCGATCAAATAAATCTTCTATTGTGGGAATATCCTGAACCATGCCGATCCCCTGACCGCAGGAAATAATGCCCAGATCAAGGTCTCCTTCACGGTACATGCGTTTGGATTTCTCGCCGGTAGTGACATCCAAAATTTGCGGCAATGACGCCTGGTCCGATTCCAGTTCCGCGCACCGCAGGGCCGCTGGGTTCTTCCATACCCTATGGGTAGAGCCGATGGATCGCATGACCAGCATGGTATCCAGTTCACTGGCGTTTAACAGGGCTTGTTTCAGATTATCGTGAATGGGAGCCTCTTGAGTGGCCAGAAGCCGGGTTCCCATAATCACTCCCTGCGCGCCCAGGGCCAGGAGGGCTGCAAGTCCCCTGCCATCGGCAACGCCGCCCCCGCCGATGACCGGGACATTGAGGCTGTCCACGGCCCGAGGCACCAATACCAGGGTTCCCACGTCGAATTTGCCCGTGGCCCCGCCGTTTTCATAGCCCACAACAGTCACCGCATCGGCACCCATGCCCTGCACCTTCAGGGCATAGCGCACCCCCACGCATTTGTGAATCCATGTCAGCCCCGCTTCTTTAAACCGAGTGCAGAGGGTTTCCGGCGCCGAATGCCCGGATGTTTCCACAATTTTAACGCCTTTTTTTAACAACACATCCAGGTAGTCGTTGTTGTCGACAGGTCGCATAGTGGGAAACAAGTTGAGGTTTACGGCAAAAGGCTGGTCAGCCAGCTCAAATGCCTGATCAAGGGCCTCACCGAAAGCCTCCCGGCTCTGATAGATGGCCGAAGCCAGTACCCCCAAGCCACCGGCATTGGAAATGGCAGCGGTAAATTCAGCAGTAGACAGATGCATCATGGTCCCCCCCAAAATGGGGTACCGAATACCTAACAATTCCGTAATTCTTGTTTTAAACATAGATCATCTTGTTTCCTTCAGTGTTTTTGTATCTCCTCTCTCTCTACGTCGCTATGGCGCTGTGGCAAAAAAAATAGATTCGAGTGCCCTATTCTTTGCCTTTTTGGCGATCCAAGATGCAGCTTATGGGTCGCATGGACTCCAATTCGTCAATGCATTTATTGCAGGAAATACAGCGCGCAGGCTTTTTGTCACCTTTTCGCCACCGGGCAATCAGATCCGGTTCGCTTATAAGAGGCCTACTCAGGGCCACCAAGTCTGCTTCACCCTGTTGTAATATTTCCTCGGCCATCTCCAGATCGCGTATGCCTCCCTGCGCCATCACGGGAACGTGAACGGTTTTCTTGACGGCAGCAGACCATTTTCGAAAATATCCATGGTCCTCGGGTTTCTTCAGTTTGGTTCGGAATTCGGTTTCGTGGAATCGTACTCCTCGAAGACCCTGACTGATCTCAAGGCCGTCATAGCCCGCATCGGCCAGCAATTGTGCCGCACGAAGACCTTCTTCAAGGATCAGTCCCCCATCAAAACCGTCCTGAACGCCCACCTTGATGAGCACTGGAAAATCGGGTCCTACCCGTTTTCGGACGCTCTTGAGTACTTCCAGATGCAGGCGGAGCCGGTTTTCGAGGGTTCCGCCCCACTGGTCCTTGCGGTGATTGCTGTTAGGAGATAAAAACTGGGCAAACAGGTAGGCATGGGCCCCGTGCATCTGAACCGCATCAAAACCGGCATCCTTGGCCCGACCCGCTGCCGCTCCGAAAGCATCCACCACATCGGTTATTTCCTCATGGGTCATGGCCCGGTGGGGATGTTTGAAGTAGGGATCGTTCTTGACATCAGATGGCCCCAACCCTTCCTGATCGGGTGTAAAACTGGAGACCTCCCGGCCCGCGTGAAAAAGCTGAACCGCCACCTTTCCGCCATTTTCATGCACGGCCTCCGCAAGTCGGGCCATGCCTTTAATGGCCTTGTCATGGATCAGACCATTCTGAGAGGCAAAAAGTCGACCATTTTCATGCACGCAGCATGTGCCACTGATGATCAACGCGACTTCACCCGCAGCCAGATTACGATACATATCAAGTTGCAGGGGAGACACTTCTCCATTCGGCTCGGAGGCCCCTTCAAAGGTGGCGGAGCGAACAAATCGGTTTTTCAAAGACATTCCCTTGATCTCAAAGGGCGAAAATAGAATACTCATGTTACCTCCATTACACTTCACGAATTTTTGTTCTATGTTCCCTGGATAATATTTTTGGCGATCAGCAGGCGCATGATCTCATTGGTGCCTTCATAAATCTGGCAAATCTTGGCATCCCTCATGTGACGTTCCATGGGGTATTCCTTGCTGTAACCATATCCGCCGAGAATCTGGACTCCCTCAATGGAAGCTCTCATGGCCGCGTCGGCTGCGTACATTTTGGCCATGGCCGCTTCCTTTTCATACGGTTTTTTATGGCTTTCCAGCCAGGCCGCCCGAAGCGTCAGCAATTCCGCGGCATCCAGTTCAACGGCCATGTCCGCCAGTTTCCATTGAATGGCCTGAAAGGAGGTAATGGGCTTTCCGAACTGTTCGCGCGTCTTTGCATATTGTACCGCATCCTCCAAAACGGCTCTACCGATGCCGATGGCTTGGGAGGCGATCCCGATGCGGCCGCCGTCCAGGGTGGTCAACATCTGTTTGAACCCCTCACCCTCACCTCCCAGCAAGGCGTCTCCGGGAACTCTGGCATCCTCAAAAACCAGTTCAGAGGTGCCGGAAGCAAGAATTCCCATTTTTTCTTCCACACGCCCCACTTTGAAACCGGGTGTGTTCTCAAGATCCACCACAAAAGAGCTGATTCCCTTGTACCCCTTTTCCTTATCCGTCACGGCGGCAATCACGGCGTAGGAAGCCACATTGCCATTGGTGATGAACTTCTTTTCACCGTTAATCATCTATTGGTCTCCGGCTTTTACGGCCGTCGTCCTCATTCCGGCCGGGTCGGAGCCCGCCCCCGCCTCGGTCAAACCGTAACACCCCAGTTTGCGACCGGAAGCACAGGGAGTGAGATACTTTTGCTTCTGATTTTCCGTGCCGTAAGCCTGAACCGGAAAACAGTAAAGGGAAGTGTTGACCGACATGATGACACCTGTTGATGAACATGCCTTGGACACTTCAATGAGGGCCAGCACATAACACACATAGTCCATGCCCCCCACCATATGCCTCCGGCACCGCGATGTTCAACATATTCAGTTCGCCCAGTTGTTTGACGATATCCGCGGGATGTTCGTATTTCTCGTCCAATTCAGCCGCCCGGGGCTTAATTTCCGCCTCGGCAAATTTGACGGTCATATCTTTTACCATCTGTTGCTCTTCGGTCAATGCAAATTCCATAATATTAATCCAAAATTCCCGTGATTAGGTCTACTTTCTGGAAAATTCACCCTTATTTATCCAACATTGGCGCTCGGCGTATGGTCTATCAAAAATTGCTTTCAGGCCCTCAGATCCGCAAGGTGAAAAAGTATGTACAGTTATGGAAAGATCTGTTCCCAGGAAGAGAACTGGAGTTCAGAGACGTCATCATAGTTTTCCAGATAATCCGAAATCAGTTCTTTTCTTTTTTCACTTCCTTGGTATTTCATGAATGTTTCCTTATCCTTGTATTCATACACGGCCATATATGTGAATTGATCCCCAGCGTCCATCACCTTAAACCTTCTTGCCGATATACATCCGGAAGCCTCGACGAGCTCAGGGATGTGCTTCTTGTGATACCATCGATTGAAGTCTTCTTCATGTTCCTTAGCTACAGTAGACTTGACAACATATAATACACTCTTATTATTCACGGCATTCTCCTCTTTCCTTGGGCATCGTCGTATTCATCCAAAAATTGCATTCGGCTTATAGTCTATCAAAAACCGCTTTCAGCTCCTCTTTGGGCACATCGAACACTGTGTTGGTGGGCGTCAAAGGTTCGGTTTCCATGAATTCAGGCAAGCGATCGCTTGCCTCCGTGAGACCCGCCGCCATATTAAAACTTTTTTCTTCCTTTAGAGCCGTCTTAACCATTTCAAAGAGTTTGTCCTCACTACACTCTGTTCCCAGAAGGCTTTCGATCAGTTTTTTGCAAATCTGAAAATTTCCCATCAAAAGGGAAAAGTAGCAAAACCCGACACTGTCCATGAGCATCATGTTCTTCTGGGCAATCCTTGATCTGTCCGCGTGTCCCACGGGCGACAGATTTTCCTCGGCCACAAAACCTGCCGTATGATCCGCTCCTTGCGGGCTTGTGGCATAGGTGACGCCGACGCCTTTCATAGCACGAGCACAATGGGCCGGCAAGGCCTGCCCTTTCACGGCCGGAACCCTTTCGGTCCCGAAGGCTCGGCCCGTAAAGGCCACACCGTTACCCAAAACCCTCCCCAGAACGGTACCCTCGCCGATCTCATCCACAAGCCCCAGAGCGTTGGCTTTATCTCCGAATTGAAAAAGGCCGCTTTCTTCCCCCAGGACCCCAATTGCCGAACCCACCTCAATGGTGTCCAGTCCGTAGTCGTCACATTTACGTTCCATGGCCGCAACCGTATCCAAGTCATCGATGCCCAGATTCGCCCCCATCATGGCCAAGGATTCGTATTCCAGTCCTGAGGTCAGGTATTTCCCGGCTTTGTCAAGATAAATGTTGGAGCATTTGACAATACAACCGGGCATACACCCATGGGTCATACTTCCACCCCGCTTTTCCTGGAGCTCGGCCATTTTGCGAGATGAAATACCGTCAAAGCCATCAAAAGAACCGCTACGGTGGTTCAGGGTCGGCAGACTGCCACGTTCATGGGCCAGGGCAATTAATCCGGGAGTGCCCTGCGATCTGAAAAATCCAATACGGGGGTTGTTCCCTATGGTGTCAACAACTTCTTTGAGGTCTTCCTTAAAAATCTCAGGTCGAGCCGGTTTCCGGGCTTTGCAGCCGGCATCGTCGACCACAACCGCTTTAAGGCCCTTCGATCCCATGACCGCGCCGAGCCCTCCCCGACCGCAATGCCGACTGGGGAAACCATTGGTATCCGTTATGGCGACGGTGGAAGCGCTCATGCCCATCTCACCGCAGGGACCGATGGAAGCGATGGCGACCTGACCGTAACGATTTCTTAACGTGGCACACACCTCATAATTGCCCAACCTTGACACTTCAGGAGCCGCTTCAATTCTAATACCGTCTTTGCCAACCACCAGGAGATAGGTGCCTTCATCGGCTTGACCTTCAATAATGATCGCTTTGATGCCAAGGCGACCCAGTTTGAAAGCCACCGTACCGCCGCCGTTGGCCTCCTTTATCCCGTAGGTCAGTGGACTCTTGGCCCCAACGGACAATCGACCTGAATTGGGTACGGGGGTTCCGGCAAACAATCCAGGTGAAAAAATCAATTTGTTACCTTTTCCCAATGGATGAACTGTCGGGTCCACTTCCAACGTTAAGATTTTATCTATCAAAGACCTGCCGCCAAGGATGGAGAGCTCTGCCGACCCTTCTTCCTCCCTGACCTTCTGTTCATTCATATTTACCCTTATGATTCTGTTCATCAGCGTCCTCTATTCATTAATCTAGGGATAGTAAAAACTGCCTATACTTTGCCATTTTCACTTTACTGTTTAGTCCCCGAACCTAATCGCCGTAAATAATCACGCCCCTGGCGTTTTTTCCAGACTCCAAGTCTTCAAACCCTTTCTGGATTTCCTCAAAAGGATACCGGCCGGTCACCAATTCGTCCAACTTGAGCCTGCCGTTTTTGTAAAGATCCAGAAGTGCTTTCAAATCGACCCTCCCGTCACAGGACCCGTAGTAACTTCCAAGAATGGATTTTTCCAAAAGAGACAGTTCAAACATGGGAAGTGTAAGTGTCTCCTGAAGCCCGGGAACGCCCACGATAACGGCAGAACCTCCCCTTCGAATCATTTTAAAACAGGTGAGTGCCGTCTCTGGCTTTCCCAGGGCTTCAAATGCGTAATCGACGCCCAACTGGTTCGTAATTTCCATAACTTTTTCGATGGGATCTTCTTTTGCGGCATTGATGGTGTGGGTAGCGCCGAACTCCCTTGCAAACGCCAATTTGTTATCCAGTATATCAACGGCGATAATTGTGGTCGCATTGGCCAGGACCGCCCCTTGAATCGCGTTAAGCCCGATGCCTCCGGTTCCCACCACCGCGACCGTACTCCCCATTTCCACTCGCGCCGTGTTCAAAACGGCCCCAACCCCCGTGATAACGGCACAGCCAACGAGAGAGACGGCATCAAAAGGAAGGTCTTTATCGATGGGCAATACACTCTGCTCGCTCAACACATTGTATTGGGAAAAAGTACCAACCCCCATCATTGAATGAATATTCCTGTCCCCCTTTCTCAACCGAAACGTACCGTCCAACATGGTACCGCCTCTGACCTTGTCCTTCTCAGCGCACAAATTGTGTTTTCCTTTCAGACAATAGACACATTCACCGCAAACGGGAACCCACACCGCAAGAACATGGTCTCCGGGCTTGACCTTCTTTACGTTTGCACCCACCTCCACAACCACCCCGGCACCTTCGTGCCCGGCAACGCATGGAAGGGGCGGCATGGGCAGAATTCCATTTAGAACGGATAGATCCGTATGGCAGAGACCTGCGGCCTTGTACTGAACCAGGACCTCGTTTTTTTTAGGAGGATCAAGCTCAAGTTCTTCGATGACTAGGGGCTTGTTGTATTCATATAAAATGGCGGCCTTTGTTTTCATTGGAATCTCCTTTCCTTCATTTTCACAATGTCTCGAAAACGAAACTGAGTTGTATAATAGTATTTGCGCCCAAATACTCATCTAATTGATGAGATTCGGAAGCCACAGTACCAATTGCGGAAAAATTGCCACCAGGATGAGGCAAAAAATCTGGATACATATAAATGGAAGGACGGACCGGTAGATGTCCATCATGGATACATTTTTAGGAACAACGCTTCGCATATAAAAGAGATTGAACCCAAAAGGAGGGGTTATATAGGCCATTTCCATGCTGATGATAAAGGTAATGCCGAACCAGACAGGATCGAAGCCCAATTTGATGATGACGGGGACAAAGACCGGCGTACATAACATGACAATCCCTGTGGGGTCGAGAAACATACCAAGGACGAAATATATGACCTGAAGCAGGACAAAAACGGCCCAGCGACCCCCCGGCAAATTGGCCAGGAGGTTAGTTACCAGTTCCTGTGATCCGGCAGCATTATATATGGAGGCAAAGCAAGAGCTTCCAATAACGATCCACATCACCATGGCCGTTATTCGGCATGTGCTGTAAGATGCTTCCGACAATATTTTCCAGTTGAAATTCCCTTTTGTGATGACCACCAGAACACTTCCCAGTGCGCCAATCCCCGAGGCTTCCGTAGGAGTACAAATGCCTGTATAGATCGAACCCAGAACCAGTAGGATTAGGGCCCCGGGCCCTATAATGGCTTTCAGAGATCGAAGCTTCTCTCTCCAGTCCGGTCGCTCTTCCACCGGCAATGCAGGGGCAAGATGGGGCTGAAGTTGACATCTGATGCCGATATACAATACAAAACATCCTGCAAGAACAAGCCCGGGAATCAGGCCTCCGGCAAAGAGCTTGCCCACGGATTCCCTTGCCAGCAAGGCATAAAGGATCATGGTCACGCTTGGAGGAATAAGTATTCCCAAGGCGCCGCCCGCTGCAATGCAGCCGACCGCCAGATCCTTATGATAGCCACGCTTTAACATACTGGGGAGCGCTATCAAACCCATGGTGACGGTGGCAACCGCGCTTATTCCCGCCATGGCGGCAAAAACAGTGCAAATACCCACGGTACCAATGGCGAGCCCTCCTTTCAAGAACCCGAAGGATCGATACATCATATCGTAGAGGTCATCGGCCATACCCGATTTTTCCAACATGGTTCCCATGAAAATAAACAGAGGAACAGCCAGGAGGATTTCATTGGTCCCCTGACTCATGGCCGTGGTGGCCGCCATGTAAAGACCTTTGGGCCCCCAGACGCCAATGGTGAAGGCCATGGCGATACCGCCAAGCGTAAAGGCAAGAGGAAGCCCGAGTAAGAGGGTCACCAAAAGTGCCCCTATCATGATGATCGTCAGTATTTCAATACTCATTGTATTCAAACTCCTTTCAAGGAGTGTTTATTGCTCTCAATTTTTCTTGAATGAAACCATGAAATGGCTCGCAATGGCAGCGTTTCACCTAAGGGTGTTTAAGAACCATTTCAAGGCCATTATTTAGTGCTTTTTGAAATAAAAGTCCTGAGGTCCCTTATGAACTTGGCTATCCCCTGCATCAAAAAAAGGAAAACTCCGATGGTAACCAGTATTTTCAGAGGATATATGGGGGGTGCAAGAATGGTGGATAGAACTTCCCTCTCTTCAATGGAATCCAAGGCCATACTAGCGATATTCCACAATAAAATAATAAAAAACAGGAAGAAAACAGGGCTGGTTATCAAATCCATTAGGGCTTTTTTTTGGGGGGACAGCCTGTCATAAAGGATGTCGATACTGACATGCCCTTTTTGCAGAAGGGTGTAGCCTCCACCGAAAAAGACGATAAGGGCAAAAAGCTGCACATTAATATCCCATGCCCATATGGTGGGGGCCCGAAACACATATCTCATGATTACTTCATAGGAAACTATGAGCATAATCAATGGGATAAGCAGTGAAACAGCTCTCCCAGCCCATGTATTGGCAGTATCCACGATCGTTAAAAAACGGTCCAATATTCTGTTCATCATCGGTTCCTCTAAAAATATGCGAGTCAAATCGGCGAATTCTGATTCCAGACCGTATGGGAGATGGTGTTCCCCTCACCGAGAAACACCATCCCATTTGACGTTTTCAATTCGTCCCGTCGTACATTTACAAAAGGCCCTTTTCTTTCATGTAGCTTTTCAGCATTTCAACACCCTTTTTTGATAATGCGTTCTTACTTCCCACATCGTCCCATACTTCGACTGCCAGTTCTCTTCCTATTTTCATCTGATCCGGTGGCAACGTGATTCCCTTCACCCCATATTCGTAGGCGGCTTTGAGTGCCCCATCGTCCCTTTTCTGGTATCCTTTTCCGTTCGTTAAATAATTGTCTATGACAACCTTATCGTCGCTCAATTTTTTCCGCACATCATCCGGCAATGAATTCCAGACGTCTTTGTTGATGATGGTACAGGTCTGAGGCGGGGTAACAAGACCTGGAAAAATCATGTATTTAACCACTTCCTTGAGCTTTAGGGTTTCGAGGCCCATAGGAGGAAAAGGGGTGCCGTCTACGGTTCCCAATTTCAAGGACATGTAAATTTCCGCTCCGGGTATCACAACAGGTGATGCCCCTGCCAATCTCAGCCATTGGCCTGCCGCACCCATACCTCGAATCTTGTGTCCCTTGAAGTCCGAGATCTTGTGAACAGGGAAAGTGAGGTTGAACGGGTAGCTTCCACAGGCGTTTGGAGAAAAATAATAGATGTTCTTTTTATCCCATCCTTCTCGTATCACATCAATGAGTCTATATTTTGGATCCCAGAACAATTCGACAACTTGATCCATGGAGGTCCAGGTAAAAGGGAGCCCGCCTTCCACGTCGGCGATTGGAACGCTGCCCGAGTATCTTGGACCGTATATGACGCCTATATCAATCATACCGTGGGAAACGGCGTTGACCATCTCCTTGACATCGCAAAGGGCGCCGGGTGCGAAAATTGTAATTTTTATTTTCCCGTTGCTGATCTTTTCGATTAATTTTGCAGTATCTTGGGTGTGAATATCGTAGGTTGCATCCCCGGGAGGATAGGCGCTTTGCATTTTCAGCTTTTTCACTTCATCGGCTGCAATAGCCGGATTAAATGCCGCCATGAACAGGAACACTGCCAGAGTCAATAGTAATGAAGATGCCTTTTTCATCGTAAGCTTCCTTTCTTTTTGGGTTGAAGTAAATTGTAATTCTCATATCGGCCGGCAACAATCGCAATATGTTATCACCTCCTCTCGAGCGTGATCCAAATATTAGCGTAGGCCACAATTCGCTCAACTCCCAGGAGAGCACGGAGACAAAGCCCAAATCCCCGTCGGAACCGCACTTCCATGGGAGGCTTTTGGCCAAATTAAATAAACAGTGGCTTTACGTGAATGCACCGTCGTAAGGTTCAGTGCTCGCACAGTTCCGTCAAAACGCCATGGCTTTCTTTTGGATGAATAAAGGCTATTTTGGCACCGCCAGCTCCGATCCGAGGGGTTTGATCAATGAGACGAACACCTTTTTGTTTCAATTCTTCAAGTGACTTTTCAAGATTTGCCACCCTGAAGGCAATGTGGTGGATTCCTTCACCTCGCGCATCGATGAATTTGGCAATGGGGCCTTCCGGGTGGGTTGCCTCAAGCAGTTCTATCTTGGTATCGCCGAATAGTAAGAAGGACACCGTGGCTTTCTGGTCCTCCACGGTCTCCGTTCTCATTATTGTGTGCCCCAGTATATGCGTATAAAATGTACTCGCCTTCTCAAGGCTTTTTACTGCGATCCCAATGTGATCAATATGTTTTATATCCATGCAGCCTCTCGAAATTAACAATTAGCATTCCGTACTTTAGACAGGCACCCTTCGAAACAATCCTAATTCGGACAAGAACCATGAGGGGCCAGTTTCTAACTACCAGAATGAATTTAACTTTTTTTGGATCCGTCTGGGTTGTATTCATACCACCCTTTTCCGGTTTTTCTCCCTAAATGACCGGCGAGTACTTTTCTCCTCATTATGGAAGGTGGATAAAAACGGAGGTCCTTTTCTTCCTCATAGACGTTAGTGTAAGCCATTAGTCCCACTTCAAGGCCCACAAGGTCTGAGGTTTCGAGCGGTCCCATCTTGCGGCCAAACGCCAGGCGCATACCCTTATCTATGTCTTCGGCGCTTGCCACGCCCTGTTCCACAAGACGCATCGCTTCCATGTTCGATAACATGTTGATCCTATTAAGGATAAACCCGGCAAGGTCGCGTTTTACCATAATAGGTTCTTTTCCTATGTATCTTACGAAGTCCGCACCATACTGGAAGGCGTCATCCCCGGTGGAGATTCCCCTGATAACTTCAACGGCTTTAAGCATTGGAACCGGATTGAAGAAATGAAGCCCGATGAAGTTCTCAGGGCGAGAAACGACCGCTGCGATCTGACTGATTGGGATTGCAGAAGTATTGGAGGCAAGGATTGTATCTTGACCCACAATTGGGGCCAGTTTTCCAAAAACATTGTGTTTAACTTCCAAGCTTTCAAACACGGCTTCAATGACTAAATCTGCATTGGCGGCCGCCTCATATTCAGTGGATGTTTTTATCCGGGCCATAATATCGTCCACTGATTCAGAAAGCTTCCCTTTTTCTACAAACTTTGAAACAGACCATTTTATATTTCTGACAGCTTTTTCGAGAACATCCTCTGAAAGATCATTCAAAATCACGGAAATACCTGATTGAGCGCAAACTTGTGCAATGCCATTTCCCATGGTGCCGCTGCCAACTACAAAAACCTCGCTAATTTCCATTTTTGACTCCTTTAAATAAACAGTAGAACTTATTTTCAAAGTGCTCTAAATCCAAAAAATAAATTTTATAACTATATTTGATTATAAAATTAACTAAATATTGAAAGTATGTCAATTAAAAAAGTGCGTGTCACGACCATGAATCCTTGAGATTGTTATGCATTTGTTAGGGTTATCCTTCATTTTTTCGGTAAATAATTTGTACAGACCTTTAACAAATTTGAATTTAAATATGAAATATACCAAGTATTTATAGTTGATTAAGTAGGAAAAATATTTCGGAAAATAAATCTCCATAACGGCTTCTGGACTTACCTCTTTAAATTGGTTGTTCGCCTCGTGAATGACGGAAACCAAAATAAATTTGTTGACATTTAATATCTGATTAGATTATTAATTTAATTAAATTTGTAAGACGGTCCAACGCGATTAGACGAAATGGGGCTTTAAAAAAGTGACCGTTTTTCGTGTTTGGTGAAATGAATCTTCAATGATAGGAACATGACTGTGATTTCAGATAAAAAAGGCAATTTCATAAAGAATGTACCAAAGAGAGGGATTGCCTTGGAAGAAGCTTACCAACAGATCAAGCGAATGCTTTATCTCAATGAATTGGTTCCCGGGCAAAAGCTGGTTTATAACGATTTGGCAAAACGTTTGAATATCAGCGTCACGCCGGTCATTCAAGCGCTCAACAGGCTGGAAGCATCTAAAATAGTCACTTATATCCCTAATAGAGGGTATTTCGTTGATGCGATAACGGAAAGTGAAGCCAGGAACCTTTACCAGGCTAGAGAAGCGCTTGAAGTCTTTTCAATTCCGGCAATTATTGAAAACCTGGATTCGAAAGATCTGAACGCCATTAAAGAGACGTTTAAAAAACATGGAGAGGGAATTCATGATAAAAATCGACGAGAGCTCATATTACTTGACTGCAAATTCCATTTGAAAATCTGCGAATTCGGCCACAACGAAGTCATTTGCAGGCTGTTGGGAGAAATCCTTGAGCAAATGTCTATAAAGTACACATCAGAATATTTGGGTGAAGACAGAATCAAAGAAGTGATCAAGGAACACAGGGAGCTTTTGAATGCATTCAGAAGGGCCGATATCGGAGACGCCATTCGAATCACACGGCAGCATATCAGAAAGGGAATGGAGCATGTTGTCAGCAGCCTTAACAAAAAGAGCGAGTTGCAGATAGATCAGATTTTCTTGACAACAGCCTGATGGGTTACGGATTGTGCCACTTCAAAAAGAAGCCTATGGCCTTGTTGTTCACAAAGTGGAGACAATCTCAAAGTGGGTGACAGAAAGGTCAATAAATTATTCTAAGATAAGAGGAATGTGATGAATTACGAAAACATTATTTATACCAAGGATAACGGTATTGCTCGGATCGTTATTAATAGGCCAGAGAAACGAAACGCGCTGAATCGTGAAACGCGGGTTGAGATGGCAGATGCTCTTGAAGATACAAAGGCGGATGCGGAGGTCAAGGTTCTCATTCTTGCGGGTGCTGGGGAAAAAAGTTTCATAGCCGGGTCGGATTTAACTGAACTATCCACTTTTACCCCGCTGCAAATGGAGGAATTTATAGAGACTTTGGGCCAAAACTTATACACGCGGTTTGAAGAACTTGAAAAGCCCACCATTGCCATGATTCATGGACTTTGTCTTGGGGCAGGCCTTGAACTGGCTATGGCGTGTGATATGCGTATTGCGTCAACTGACTCTAAATTCGGGCAACCCGAAATTCTTTTGGGTATTATTCCCGGAGGGGGAGGGACCCAAAGGCTCACCAGACTCGTTGGTGTAGGAATGGCAAAAGAGCTTATCTATACAGGGTCCGTAATTCATGCAGATGAAGCATTCAGGATTGGGTTGATTAACAAAATGAGGCCTCCCGAAGGACTGGAGGCTTTGACAATGGATATGGCCTCCAAAATAGCGAGGCAAAGCCCCCTTGCCCTGAAATGGGCAAAGAGATCCATTGCTGTTGGACAGGATGTGAATCTGAATGCCGGTCTGGCTTACGAGGCGATGGTGGAATGCCTTCTTTTCAGCAGCAAGGATAGAACGGAAGGGATGCAGGCTTTTTTTGAAAAGAGAGCGCCTGAGTTTAAGGGCGAATAGATTGAATACGGCCGGTATGCTGAAATAAAGATTTGTACGGAATTTCCTGTCAATGAGAAAGGATTTGGTGTTTTGAAATGAAGATGGATGCTTTGTTGGAAGAGCTTTTTGTACGAGAAGAGACAGCTAGAATGGGAGGTGGGCAAAGCCGTATCGAGAAACAGCATGCGAGAGGAAAATTGACTGCCCGCGAACGCCTCAGTGAACTGTTCGACAAGGATAGTTTCTTCGAGGTAGGTCTTTTGGCCCGGCACCAGTGCAGAAATTTCGGTCTGGAGGAGAAAACTCTTCCCGGCGACGGTGTGATCACCGGATATGGTTTGGTCAATGGGAGAGAGGTTTTCGCTTTTGCTCAAGACGCCACAGTCATGGGAGGTAGTCTTGGCGCCGCTCATGGCGAAAAAATATGTAATATTATGGATATGGCCATGAAGGCAAAGGCGCCCATTGTGGGGATCAACGATTCGGCGGGCGCCAGGGTTCAGGAGGGTGCGGCCTCCTTATCGGCTTACGGTCGGATATTCAGAAAAAATGTAACTGCGAGCGGGGTGATTCCTCAGATATCCGTCATTATGGGGCATTGCGCCGGTGGGGCCGTCTATTCGCCGGCAATGACTGATTTTACATTTATGGTGGAAGATACGTCCTATATGTTCATAACGGGACCAAAGATTATAAAGACGGTAACCGGCGAAGACATCGACATGGAACGACTTGGCGGTGCAAAAGTTCATTCCAGAATATCGGGAAATTGCGATTCTTATTATGCAAATGACAACATATGCATAGAGCAGATTCGAAGATTGCTGTCATTCTTGCCGAGCAATCCGGATCTGCCTGCGCCTAAGGTCTCCTTCCCCGAGGATGGGGTATCGGATGAGGAGATGCTCAATATTTTGCCCGAGAATCGAAAGCAGACTTTTGACATGCATCGGATCATTGCCAGGATTGTAGATCTGGGCGATTTTTTAGAGATAAAATCCAACTATGCAAAAAATATTATCTGCGGTTTCGGAAGGATTGCCGGGCATACGGTGGGAATTATCGCTAACCAGCCTCGTTTTCTGGCAGGAACACTGGATTGCAATGCCTCCGACAAAGCCGCACGATTTGTTCGTTTTTGTGATTGCTTCAATATTCCCCTGGTTAATTTTGTTGATGTTCCGGGATATTTGCCGGGGGTCATTCATGAACATGCAGGTATCATTCGCCATGGTTCAAAAATGATTTTTGCCTATTCAGAGGCCACAGTCCCGAAAATTACAATCATCATTCGCAAGGCCTACGGTGGTGCATTCCAGGCCATGTGCAGCAAAGAACTGGGAGCAGATCAGGTCTGGGCATGGCCGTCTGCTGAGGTCGCGGTAATGGGAGCGGAAGGCGCTTCGGAAATCGTATATGGGAAAGAGATCCTTAAATCCGAAAACCCCGAAGCTGTCAGAATGGCAAAGGTGGAAGAGTATCGTAAGAAATTTGCAAACCCCTATGATGTGGCGGAACGCTTACATATAGATGCTGTTATCGATCCCAGGGCAACAAGGCACCACTTGAAAAGGACCCTTCAACTCCTTGCCAATAAGAATGAAACAGGCCAACCAAAAAAACACGGCAACATACCTCTTTAGATTAGCAACGTAGTGAAGAAGGAGTGACGGGAATGAATCGCAGGATCAGAGTGCTGGCGGCAAAGCCAGGTTTAGACGGGCATGATCGGGGAATAAAAGTTATCTGCCATGGTTTGAGAGACGCAGGCATGGAAGTCATCTACACCGGACTCAGGCAAACGCCGGAACAGATTGTAGCCACAGCTTTGCAAGAGGATGCGGATGTTATTGCCTTGAGTATTTTGTCGGGCGCCCATGATTTCCTTCTACCGAAAGTTGCCACTTTGCTCAAAGAGAAGCAAATCGACAAAACTCTTTTGATTGCAGGAGGGATTATACCCGAAGGAGACATCGAATCTTTAAAAAAAAGAGGGATTTCTGAAGTGTTTGGACCTGGGACAAGGTTAGCGGAAATCGAAGAGTACATTAAAGGCGCCCTCTCGAAAACCTGATGTTTTCCCCGGATCTCATTTGTCTTGAAATGTGACTTTAACCAGGAAGAAAGGATCGACTCAAAATGGGTGAGGATATAAACGAAATTCGTAAAGAGAAAAAGCGTTGGGCTGAACATTCCATGAAAAAACCTGTTGAAAAACATCTTTCCGATTGGGATGATCCCCTTGAATTGCTATACACCCCGGACGATCTTGAAGATTCGGATTATCTTTCTGATATCGGTTTTCCGGGGGAGTACCCATTTGTGCGAGGGATTCATCCCGCCATGTATTTGGGACGGCCCTGGACCAAAAGACAATACGCTGGGTTCGGAACAGCGGAAGAGACGAACGAACGGTATAAATATCTTCTTAGTCAGGGACAGACCGGCCTTTCCGTGGCCTTTGACCTTCCCACGCAGATCGGTTACGATTCGGATTATGCCATAAGCGAAGGAGAAGTGGGAAAGGTAGGGGTGGCCGTCGATTCCCTCAGGGATATGGAAATCATATTTGATGGGCTGTCACTGGACAAGATATCTACTTCTATGACCATCAACGCCCCCGCCGGCATTTTGTTAGCCATGTATGTGGCAGTTGCCGAGAAGCAAAGTATTCCCTCGGAAAAACTTCGCGGCACCATTCAAAATGATATCCTCAAGGAGTACACGGCAAGGGGAACCTATATCTTTCCTCCAAGACCCTCTCTCAGGTTGATTACCGATATTTTCGGATTCTGTAGTAAAAAAATTCCCCTTTGGAATACCATAAACGTGGGTGGATACCATATGCGAGAAGCTGGTTGTTCTGCGGTCCAGGAGATCGCTTTCAGCTTTTCAAACGCCATTGCCTACATAGAAGCAGGTCTCAAAGCAGGGTTGGACATAGACGCTTTTGCACCCAGAATAAGCTGGATTTTCAACACCCACAACAAAATCTTCGAAGAAGTCGCCAAATACCGTGCAGCCCGAAAAGTCTGGGCCAACCTTCTTCGAAATCGATTCAAGGCAAAGAATCCGAAATCGTGGATGCTGAGGTTCCATACACAGACATCCGGGGTGAGTCTTACGGCCCAGCAACCGGAAAACAACCTGATCCGAGTTGCTTATCAGGCCCTGGCCGCCGTATTGGGAGGCGCCCAATCCCTGGCTGCTTGTTCTTATGATGAAGCCCTGGCGATTCCCACGGAAAAGTCGGTCAGGCTCAGTCTTCGAACCCAGCAAATTCTGGCCCATGAAGCTGGAGTGACGGATACCGTTGACCCGTTGGGAGGCAGCTACTACATAGAGGCCTTAACGAAAAAAATGGAGCATAAAATTAATGAACTCATAGCCAAAATCGACGATGCGGGAGGAGCAATCCCGGCTATAGAGAACGGCTATATACAAAAAGAGATAGAGGCAAGGGCATACAAGATCCAGAGAGAAATCGAACAAAACCAAAGAACGATCGTTGGGGTGAATGAGTACAAAGTAGCAGAGAAAGTGGATGCTGCTCTATTCAAGGCTGATCCTGATGTCGCACAACGACAAATAAAGAAACTGGAATCCCTGAAGAGTTCCAGGGACAGCAAAAAGGTCCAGGCCGCCTTGAGTGCCGTGCAAGAGGCGGCAAAAGGAAATGACAATCTGATGCCTCACTTCATGGTAGCGGTCAAGAGCTATGCCACCCTGGGGGAAATTTGCGATGTATTGCGAGAGGTGTTTGGAGAATACCATGCCGTGGGAACGGTGTGAATGGTTTTGAGAAGCGCATCATGGATTATAGGATGAAAGGAGAAACAAATATGATAGGGATCACATCTTTTGGCGCATACATTCCCATGTATAGGCTGAGCCGCGACACGATCGCAAAGGCATGGGGAAGGGGTTCGTTAAAAGGAGAAAGAAGCGTTGCAAATAATGATGAAGACACATTGACCATGGCCGTGGAAGCGGGCTCGGATTGCTTGAAGGATTTTGACCGACAGAAGGTGGACGGCCTTTTTTTCGCGACGACCAATGCTCCTTATAAGGAAAAGTTATCTGCGGGATTGGCAGCCACGGTACTGGATTTTCGCGAAAATGCAGCCACCGCCGACTTTGCAAATTCCTTGCGTGCCGGGACTGCTGCCCTGAGAGCCGCTATTGATGGTGTTAAGGCAGGTTCAGGGGAGAATTATCTGGTTGTGACCTCAGACTGTCGATTGGCTTCTCCCCGTTCCGATCAGGAACAGCTGTTCGGGGACGGTTCCGCTGCGGTGATGGTAGGGGCAGATAAAGTGATTGCCTCCATCGAAACATCGATTTCCATGAATAAAGAGATAGTGGATGTATGGCGGAATGACGACGACCGTTTTGTGAGGATGGGGGAAGGCCGTTTTGTTGTGAACGAAGGATATATGGCAACGATGAAAGAGGTGATTTCAAGGGCGTTGATTCAGTCGAAAATGGAAGCCTCCCATATTACCAAGCTTGTAATTCCCTCTCCGGATTTCAGATCTTCCACCGCCCTTGCCAAGAAGCTTGGTTTTGATGTGGCATCCCAACTGCAGGGGTCCTTGCTGGATTCTGTAGGGCATTGTGGCGCTGCCCACCCCTTTCTGCTCTTGGTTTCAGCCCTGGAAGAAGCCAAACCCGGAGATACCATTCTGATGGCAAGCTATGGGGACGGCGCAGACGCTTTTGTTTTGAAGGTTACGGAAGAAATTGAAACGCTTAAAGGCGGGCGGGGCGTCAAAGGGCACCTGGAAAGCAAGAAAGCGTTATCGTATTATGATAAGATGCTGAGCTTTCGAGGGATACTCGAAGCGGCCGGCGGAGAACCCTTTCGCCTTTTCCCATCTGCTGCTGCTTATTGGCGAGATCAGGACAGCATTCTCAAGTGTTATGGAAGCAAATGCAAGGAATGCGGCAGAACCCAATTTCCCATTCAGAGAATTTGTTCCGAATGCCGCAGCAAGGATGCATACGAGCTGGTCCGTTATTCCCACAAACAGGGAAAAGTTTTTACCTTTACCCGGGACCAACTCGCTGGAAGAAGCGACGATCCTGTTGTCGTGCAGACTGTTTTTGAAACAGAAGACGGCGCCAGATTCTATCTGATGATGACAGACTGTGACCCTGAAAAGGTGAAAGTCGGACTGCCCGTGGAGTTCACGTTCAGAAGAATTTATGAAGGTGCAAATTTCCACAACTACTTCTGGAAATGTCGTCCCTTGAGGAACGGAGGTGCTAATCATGGGTAGTATCAAGGACAAAATTGCAATCGTTGGGATGGGATGTTCCAAATTTGGTGAAAGATGGGGCATGGGGGCAGGAGATCTTGTCATTGAATCGGCCTACGAGGCTTTTGAAGATGCAGGAGTGGGGCCCGAGGATATCGAAGCCTGCTGGGTAGGCCAGATGTATGCGCCGGTTAACGGGCTGGGCGGATCGACCATTGCGGATACGTTGAAACTGAGAAATATCCCCATCATTAGAAATGAGAACTGGTGTACAGCTGGTCATATTGCATTGATAGAAGCGGCGCTCGCCGTTGCATCAGGAGTTTATGATGTGGTTATGGCCATTGGTGTTGAAAAACTGAAAGACACAGGGTATCCGGGGCTGGGTACTGGTCGTGGTATGAATCCTGTATACGAGGCACGCAGAACGGCGCCCGGTTCATTTGGCTTGATTGCCACAAGTTATTTTGAAAAATACGGCCTTTCCATGGAAGAGGGCAAGGAAATCATCGGAAAGATCGCGGTGAAAAACCATAGAAATGGAAGCATGTCCCCAAAGGCCCATTTCCGCAACACTATAACGCTTGAAAAAGTTATGAACGCACCCATCATCGCTTATCCATTAGGCCTCTTTGACTGCTGCGGAAACAGTGACGGATCCGCCTGTGCTATCATCACACGGGCCGATATGGCGAAAAACTTCCGTGAAGACCCCATCTACATGAAAGGGTTCGGTATCTCAATGGACGCTGTACTTCCTCATACAAGGCCGGGTTTCGACTGGACCAGTTTTGAGGCACTAAAAAATTCTTCCAGACAGGCCTATGAAATGGCAGGCATAAAAAAACCCAGGGAAGAGATTGATCTTGCCGAGGTTCATGACTGCTTCAGTATCACCGAATTGGCTATATATGAGGATTTTGGTTTCAGCTCAAGAGGGAGAGCCAGGGAAGACATCGACTCGGGTTTCTTTGAACTGGAGGGGGGGCTTCCTGTAAACAGCGATGGAGGATTGAAGTGTTTTGGTCATCCGGTCGGTGCAAGCGGGCTTCGAATGACATACGAGATTTACAAACAGCTCCAGTACAAGGCAGATCTGCCGGAACGTCAGATCAAAAATGTCCACAGGGGTTTGTCTCATACATTCGGGGGTCCCCCGCAGCTCAGTGCGGTGGGCGTCTTCGGTAATGAGAAAGGATAGAAACAAGGATCTCGGAGAGAATTTTGGAGGCAGAGTGCATGGCGTATAAAACCATTATACTTCAAAAAGAGGAAGGCATCGCAAAAATTATCTTCAATGTCCCGGATCGCATGAACTTTCTTGATCTTGTCATGAGAGAGGAACTGAAGGATGCTTTCATCGATATTGAAAATGATAGTGAAATAAAAGTGGTGGTCATGACAGGGAAGGGAAAGGCTTTTATAGCCGGCAGTGATATCAAGAGTATGGAAGGGGTGACAGCGCCCGCTGCAAGAGACCGCCTGAAAAATGTTCAAAAACTTATTCGCCTCATGACAGAACTGGAAAAACCGATTATTGCTGCGGTCAACGGTTTTGCAACCGGGGCGGGATTGCATATCGCCCTTGCCTGCGACATGATCATTGCATCTGAAAAAGCAAAATTTCGTGAGGCGTTTGTCATGATTGGATTGATTCCAGACTTGGCGGGATTTTACTTTCTTCCACTAAGGGTAGGCTTGCCTAAAGCCAAAGAACTGATGCTGACAGGAAGGCTCTTTGATGCCCAAGAAGCTGACTCCATGGGATTGGTGAACCGGGTGGTTCCCCACGAGGACCTTGACAAGGAAGTGATGAGTTTGGCCAAGACTCTGAGTGAAGGCCCCACACGCGCTTACGGAATGATCAAGAGCGCTTTAAACCAATGGCCTCTAAGCCTGTCGACGTTTCTCGAATTGGAGGCTAATCTTCAGAGCGTAGCCTTTGCCACACGTGATTTTGAAGAAGGCCGGCAGGCCTTTTTGGAAAAGAGGAAAGCTGTATTTACCGGGGAATGATTTTCAGCAAGGACTCACCCCCATGCAAAAATGAAATGCGGCGCAAAAAAAGTTTCTGGGAGAAGATGAAGAAGCCAGTGTGAAATGGTAGCGAGAAGGAGGAGAAAGAAATTATGAATTTTGGGCTTTCGGAAGAAAACAGCATTTTTAGAGATGCCATCAAAGACTTTGCACAAAAGGAAATTGCCCCTCTGGTAGATGAGGCTGAAGAGACACACACATTTCCCAAGCAACTGTTTAAGAAGATGGGAGAGCAGGGATTTCTGTGTCCAAGGTATCCGGTGGAGCTGGGTGGCGGAGGAGGCAATAAGATAACCGAATGCATTATGGTGGAGGAGCTTAACAGGGTAAATGCAGGGATCGGCGCTGCATTGATGGCGCAAAGCGGCCTTGCGACACAACCCATCTACCGGTTCGGGTCTGAAGAACAAAAAGAAAAATTCCTTATTCCGGCCATCAAAGGAGACAAGATCGGCGCCTTTGGTCTGACTGAGCCGAACGTGGGGTCAGATGCAGCATCCATACAGACAAAGGCAGTGCGCCAGGGGGAAAACTATATTATTAATGGAACCAAGATGTTTATCACAAACGGCCCCATCTGTGATTATGTCATTGTTGCCGCTTATACGGACCCGACAAAACGGGGAGTAGGTATCAACCTGTTCATTGTTGAAAGAGGGACCCCTGGGTTTAGCGTTTCCAGAAAGCTGGACAAGGTTGGCAACTTGTCTGCCGAGACAGGCGAATTGGTCTTCGAGGACTGCGCGGTTCCGAGCAAGAATATGATTGGGGAAAGTGAAGGGGGAGGATTTGACCAGCTGGCTGATGCCCTTATTTCGGGCCGGATAACCTATGGCGCTCGCTGTACAGGCACCGGCCAGGCAGCATACGAACTGACGGCCCAGTATGCCAAAGAAAGGGTCCAGTTCGGAAAGCCGATTGTCAAATTTCAGAACACAAAATTCAAGCTGGCAGAGATCGCCACATACATTGACATCATGCGAAGTTATACCCACAGGGTGGCGGACCTCTATGACCAGGGAAAAAAAGTCCGTAAAGAGGCAGCCATGGTCAAACTCTTTACGGCTGATACATTGCAGAAGATCCTTGCCTATTCCATGCAGATTCATGGTGGATACGGATATATGATGGAATACCCCATTCAGAGGCATTGGCGTGACGGAAGGCTTTATACTATAACTGAAGGCACATCTGAAATTCAACGTCTTGTAATCGCAAAGGAATTGGGGCTTTAGGGAGATCTGCCGGGAATTATTATCACTACAAAGGGCGCTCATCTAATTGGGCACTGAAGCAAAGGGATGAATCTATTATGATGAAGAAATATGAAAAATGTATTGTAAGCAAGCCCAAAATCATTGATGAATTCCAGGCACATGTTCCAGGCAAATACCAGATCATGATGGACAATGAGTTGGTTCCCGAATCCGATTTCTTTATAGCCGGCGGGATACATCATAAGATTCATCAGGCTGAGCCCATATCTTATAAACATTCGCATGATCAGAGTGAGGCATATCTATTCATTTCAAAAAAAGGTGACGCCGAGATAGAGGTAGAACTGGGGGACGAGACATATCGTATGACAACCCCTTGTTCGGTTTATGTGCCTAAAGGCGTAAAGCATACATATCGATATATTCGAATCGACGGTCCTCTAACCGTCGTGGCAATTGTGCAGAACGGAGAATATATCGCCAATGAATAATCCGGGTCTTCAATAGATGTTTGGAGGCTCCATATTGTAACCGATAATACATTGCGGATTTGAAGTTTTTTTACAGTGGGAAAATTGGTATTACAGAGGATGAGAAAGGGGCAGGTGGTTATGGAAAAATGGAGATTCTTGGAGGTTGATTGGTTAAGCTATGCTGAGACCGCCATCTATAGACCGGTTCTTATGCGTGCTGTGGGAGAAGAAATAGTGCCGGAGACGGTTTCATTCTGCAGGTTTCCGGTGCCCAGCCTGGTCCTGAACTTTTTCAATGATCCCCAGAAGGAGATCGACCTGGAGTTTTGCAAGAGCAAGAAGATCCCGGTGTTTAGAATCATCTCCAGTGGCGGACCCATTTTTGGGGATACAGGGTATATCTTCACCTTCCTGCATCTAAAGAGAAGCAACCCGAAGATTCCCTCGAATGCCTCAGAAATGTTTGAAAAGACGCTTTCCGGGATTGCCGAGGGAATTTCAAAACATTTTGACATTGAATGCCGGTTCAGGCCTTTAAACGATGTGGAAGTCAAATGTGATGACGGTATTTGGAGAAAAATCGGGCCTTCTTCTTGCGTCTATGAAGAAAAGGCAATACAGATGGGTTCAGGGATACAGGTAAAGGAGCCTGATGCCGATCTCATTGCGACGGCCATATCAGCGCCACCTGAGAAATTTGTGGATAAGGAGGCAAATAGCATCCAGGAGAGGATCACCTACCTGGAGAAGGTTGTGGGGAGAGACATTGATCTCAAAGAGATTAGAGATGTCTATGTGGATCAGATCGAGAAAATATTTCAAGTGGAATTGGAGCCTGGCGAACTGACGGAAAAAGAAAGAGTGTATTACAAGGATATGGAGAAGGAGAACACCGATATTGATTTTTTTATGGAGCGGTCTGAAGAGAGATTCGGCGATATTCCTTCGGATGTGACCAGAAAATCGATTCAATTCAAGGTCCCGGGAGGACCCTTTATAAGGATTATCATCTTGAAAAAAGAGGATCGAATCAAGGATATGATTATCTCCGGCTCCATACACGCCTCACCCTTAAGACCCACAACGCCTATTCATGCGATTGAAAAAGCTCTGATTGGAGAATTAATCGACGAGGAGCTTTTCGAGTCAAAAATAGGCCAGGTAATGGAACGTAAGGGCTTTAACATCGCCAAGGTTTCCCCGGAATTCCTGGCTCAAAAGATCTATGAGTGTGCGCTCTCATGATCTGATACGAATTTCATGGTTATCCGAGGCCGGGCTTACAGCACTCCAGTTCCCTGGGTCGGTGGATCCTGTTGATTTTTTCGAGGTGGTTGTGCCTTAGACATAAGAAACGAAGAGGTGGGAAAATGGATTCGGAATTGATGAATTTGCTGGGAATTCAGCTTGACAGGCTCAAACAAAACACATTTTATCAAAGGAAGCTGAAATCTTCGGGGATCGATCTTTCCGACATAAAGAGTTTGGAAGATTTCGAAAGGATTCCATTTACCACCCCAACCGAACTGGCGGGAGAACTAAAGAAGAGGCCCTCTGAGTCTTCTCTCTATTCTGATGACGTAACTCGCATCAATTTCTCTCCATCGGGGCATGACCTGTGTCCTGTCTATCACACCCCCAATGATATTGAAAATATGCACCGTGTGTGTGCCCGTTCCCTCAAGGCTGCGGGCGTCAAAAAGGGAGATATTTGTGCGGTTACCTTTGGATACCAGCTCTTTGTGGCCGGGCTTTTTTACCAGGGGCAGTTGGAGTATTATGGCGCCAAAGTCATACCTCTAGGGCCCGGAGAATCAGAGAGGGCTGCCCAGCTGATCAATGATTACCAAATATCCGTATTAATCTCAAACCCGACTTTTGCCATGAAGTTGGTCCAAAAAGGGATTCCCAGTGTCAAAATTCTGTTCGTGGGCGGGGAACCTTTCACATCCGTGGTTGGATATCCGGAGAAGGTAAAGGAGGCTTTTGGAGGAGACGTTACCATCATCGATTCTTACAGCATGGCCTTGTGTTTGCCGATTGCCAGAAGCTGCCGATATGGGACAGGGCTTCATATTATGGACGACTTTGTTTATGCCGAAGTTATTGATCCGGAAACGGGGAAGGGTGTTCCTTATGGGGAAAAAGGCGAACTGGTCTTGACCCATTTGAAAAAAGAGGTCACCCCACTGCTGCGATACCGTACTGGGGACCTGACTTTTTTGGAAAAAAAGAGATGCGAATGCGGAAGAGAGTTTACTTTGCCCAAGAGCGTTTTTGGCCGCACCGATGAAATGCTCAAAATAAAGGGGGTGAAATTCTGGCCGTCACAGATCAACGGTATTCTCAGGGCATTCCAGGAATTCACCAATAAATATCGAGTTTATGTAAGCACAAAAAGAGGAGTAGATTTTCTGGCGCTGAAGGTGGAAGGGGATCCTGAGGAAGGGGATAAGCTGGAAAGGCTGTCTGAGCAATTAAAACGTGAAACCCTCCTGGCCTTTAACGATATTCAAGTGGTAGACGAACTAGAGGACGGGCCTTTAGTTGTTGATGAACGAGAGGGGAGAAATTTTTGAGACCCTGATGGAACCATACGACCGGAGGACCTAATGGAACAACTAAGGCTCATAAAGACCGAATACAATTACGCGGATTTTTCGACAAGTGTCTCGCCTGCCATCGAGCTCGCTCTGGAGAAAAGGGAGGTGGAAAGTGCTGTTGTCTTAAATGTTTTTCGTGGCGGCAGTTTCACTGCGGGATTTATAGACGACCCTGAAAAATCACTTGATCTGGAATACTGCAAACAAGAAGGGATTGTGGTCAGGAGGCGACAAAACGGAGGCGGGGCCATCTGGGGGCCGGACGGCGGTGTCCTGATTGTCCTGTATCTGGATACCAGGCTGCCGTGGGTACCCGTGAAAACAGTGGGAGAAGCGTTTCCCGTAGTCTTGAAATCATTAGCGGAAGCAGTCCATGAACTGTTTGGGGTGGAGGCGGTTTACAGGCCGGTCAACGATGTTGAGGTGGATGGGAGAAAACTGATTCCCACCTCGGCAAGGCTCGAGAATGACATTTTGACTATGCGTATTCTGGTCAATGTTGTCCCATCCGATCCGGTTACCCTCAAAAAGGCCCTTATAACACCCCCGGAGAAGGTTCAAGACAAAAAAATCAAGGATCCAGGAGCCCGGTTTACGTGTCTGGAAAATGAGGCGGGGAGAAAGGTCTCCCCTTCGGACTTGTTGACACTCACGAGCAAGACCGTAGAGAAGATCTTTGGGAATGGAGTTGAACTGGTGTTGGGGGAATTGGGTGACTTGGAGAAAAAATATGCTGCTCAATACCAGGAGAAATATACGTCCGATGAGTGGTTTTATGCGAATTCGGAATGTACGCGGTTCAAGGAAATTCCCCCCGATGCGGTCAAATGCGAAGGTAGATACAAGGCACCCGCAGGATTGATTCGAGTGACGTTGCTTCTTGTAAATGGCAGTATCCACGATCTTATTATTACTGGTGATTTTCATCCATCCCCATCCCAGATCCTCAGAGACATGGAAAGTGCGGTGAGGGGAAAGGACTGCAACACGGAAGTGATAGGAGATGCGATCAGGCGGATCTTTGACCGGCCGGATGTGGAAATTGCAGGTACGGATGTAGAGGATTTTTTAGGGGCCTTCAAAAGGGCCTTTAAAGATGCTGAAAAATAACGACCAAACGACCAGAGGAAGGGGGTGATATGGGTAATCCGGACTTTGACTAAAGGCCACTGAATAAGTTTGAGCAAACCAGTTCATTAGAGAACAAAGGAGGCAAAGAATCATGTCGCGTTTAAGGCTAAAAAAGAATGGCTTCATCTTTACTGTTTGCATTTCACTCACTCTTTTCGGATTTCTTACATTGGCCGCTGCGGAAGCACCTGTGCTGCCCAAGACCATGCTATGGAGTTGCTATGATGTGGGGGCTTCCGGCTATATACAGGCATCGGCTATTGCGGATGCCTTTGTGAAAAAATATGGGGTCCGGATCCGATTGTTGCCTTCCGGGACGTCAATAGGGAGACTGATTCCGCTTACCACCGGGAGAGTCAGTTGCGGCTTCCTGGCAAATGAGGTCTTCTTTGCCGTTGAGGGCCTTTATGATTTCTCGTCCATTGAATGGGGCCCACAAGATCTCAGGCTTATTCTGGCCCACCCCACGACGATCGCGCTGGCTACCACAAAAGAATCGGGAATAAAGAGTGTGAAAGGTCTGAAGGGCAAACGGGTTTCGTGGATCCCCGGCGCTCCCACCCTTAATATAAAGGCAGAAGCATTTCTCGCCTTCGGGGGACTTACGTGGAAAGATGTCAAACGGGTTGAATTCCCCAGCTATGGCGCTGCATGCAAGGCCCTGTTGCAGGGAAAGACGGACGCATCTGTTGTCTCCACCTCTGCATCGACCATGTATGAGCTTGAGACCTCGCCAAGGGGTCTGCAGTGGATCCCATTTCCCGCCGATGACAAAGAAGGGTGGAAAGGAATGCTGAAAATAGCGCCCTTTCTCAGCCCCAAACAAGAAACCGTTGGCGCCGCCATATCCAAGGAAAACCCTGTTGCGCTGCCAGGATACCGTTATCCCATGATTACGGTCTATGCCAATGCTGACGTGGAACAGGTATATAACTTAATAAAGGCACTGGACGAGACTTATCCCATGTATGAAAAGACCCATGCTGTCATGCCCGCATGGAAAATATCTGAGGCAGGCGTTCCCCCCGCAGATGCACCTTATCACGTGGGTGCCATCAAATATTTGAAAGAAAAGGGTGTTTGGACCGCCAAGGATGACGAATGGAATAACGGACGTGTCGCCCATCTCAAAAAGGTACAAGAGGCCTGGGATAATGCCATCTCTCAAGCAGAGTTGAAGAAGATGAAATCCAAGCATTTCCCCAAATTCTGGCTCGAAGAAAGGGCAAAAGCCCTGGCTGATTAGGCGGAAGGATTTGCAGTAAAAAAAGATGCTCCCCTATGAAAGATGAGAGTTCTTTCCGGGGGGCATTTTCCACCCCGGGATGGTCCTGTTTTTATATCAAACCATCTGCGGAGCATAATTAAACACGACAGGATAGGATCTATTATGGTACACACAGGCAGTAATTCCCACAAAAAGCCCGAAGAGAGTGGACCCAGGTTAAAAGGGCCCTCGTATATAGTAACTGCCATAATGTCTTCTCTCGGAATCCTTCTCTGTATTAACCAGCTATTTTATCTGAATATCGCCGGGTTTATGCCGATCGGGAATGCCTATTACTACTATATCCTTACTTTTTATCTCTCCATCAGTTTCATCGTATTTCCAGGGTTCAGTAGAGATAAGCACCGGGTGCCCTGGTATGACTGGGGATTGTTTTTACTCTGTATTGTAACAACGCTCTATCTGGGTCTAAATGCCTATAATATCCTGACCAAGGGATGGGAATATACGGCCCCGGCCCTTCCCACACTGGCTGGAGGGATACTCTGGATTTTAGCTCTGGAAGGGATACGACGCGCAGGGGGATTCAGCCTCTTTGTCATATGCCTTGTTTTCTCCCTTTACCCACTTTATGCGGGATTCATGCCGGGGTTTTTGTGGGGGAGTTCGTTCTCGCTGCTGGAGACTGTCAGATATCAGTCCATGGGAGTTGAAGGGATTATAGGAATCCCAACACGCGTGGTGGGCAACCTCCTTGTGGGCTTTATTATCTTTGGTGTTGCACTGGTTTCTTCCGGGGGAGGGAAATTCTTTATGGATTTTGCCCTTTCTTTGCTGGGACACACAAGGGGGGGAGCTGCAAAAGTCTCGGTAATTTCAAGTGCCTTTATGGCAAGCCTGAGTGGAAGCGTTATTTCAAACGTGGTCACAACGGGTTCAATGACCATACCAGCCATGAAAAAGACAGGGTACAGCCCCAGGTGGGCAGCTGCGGTGGAGGCCTGCGCCTCCACAGGAGGCTCGATCATGCCTCCTATAATGGGAGCGGCAGGTTTCCTCATTGCTTCTTTTATGAATGTCCCATACACGACGGTCATGTTGGCTGCCTTTTTCCCGGCCTTTCTCTACTATTTCACCCTTCTTCTTCAGGTGGACTCCCATGCTGCCTATGCCGGGATTGCCGGGCTGCCAAAAGATCAACTTCCGAAAAAATGGCCTACACTAAAAAAAGGATGGTTCTTTTTGGGGTCACTTTTTCTACTGGTCTTTATTCTTGTCTACATGCGTACAGAGTCATGGGCACCATTCTACGTTATGATATTTCTCTTTGCGTGCGCTATGATGAGGAAAGAAACACGTTACACATGGAAAACGTTCGTTGCTTTTATCGTTAATTCGGGCCGTCTTCTGGGACAGATAACAGCTATCCTTGCCGGTATCGGTCTGATCATGGGTGCCCTTTCAGGAACGGGAGTGGCCAACTCATTTTCGAGAGAATTGGTTCTGTTCGCAGGGGGCAACACAGCTCTTCTCCTTATATTTGGTGCGATTACCAGCTTTGTGCTGGGGATAGGGATGACCGTCACCGCCTGTTACGTCTTTCTGGCAATAGTCTTGGTCCCTGCCCTGGTGGAGGTAGGCCTGAACCAGATGGGCTGCCATCTCTTTGTGCTCTACTGGGGTTGCCTATCTTACATAACACCGCCCGTAGCACTGGGGGCAATTACCGCCGCCGCCATAGCAGACTCGAAACCCATGGCTACAGCCTTCCTCTCCATGCGGTTAGGCTCGGCAAAATATATTCTCCCCTTTCTTTTCGTGCTGAATCCCGCGATGATTTTAATGGGGCCACCCAATGAAATATTCTTGACGGTTACAACGGCTATCATCGGTTGCACTCTTCTGGCATGCGCCTTGGAAGGGTATCTGTATCTTTTCGGAGGGTTGCCTTTCCTTTTGAGGGTGATCACCTTTCTAACGGGTTTCCTGTTCCTTTACCCCAGTGGGTATTGCGACATCGCTGCGTTCGGAATTTCGATTGTGTGTGTCATCCTTGTCAAAATGGGTGTCTTTCGATTTACCTCAGCAAAGATTGCTGAACATTAGTGTTGGTGTTTTGTATTGAAGTGACAATTGATAGTACGACAGAAGGGGGAATGAATGAATGTTGGAGACTGGCTTTTTAAGCGGAGCCTGATCTCCCCTGATAAAACTGCAATTACTTTCGATGATCGAGAATTGAGCTATTCTCAAATGAACAAACGGGTAAACCGTGTATGTCATGGATTGTTGAAAATGGGTCTGTCAAAGGGGGATAGGGTAGGTGTGCTTAGTAGAAACTGCCCTGAGTTTCTGGAAATTTATTTCGCCTGTGCCAAATCCGGAACTATTTTTGTCCCCCTGAACTTCCGCTTGGCTTCCCCCGAACTGGCATTTCAAATTGGCGACAGCGGGGTTAAAATCCTGTTTTCTCATTTCGATTTTAGCGATTTGGTGGAGAAAACCCAAAAACGCCTTTCCCAAAAACCGCCCATTAACATATTACTGGGTAGGGACGCTGTTGGCTGCCAGGGACTTCGTTACGAAGATTTTATGGAAAATGAATCTTATGATGAACCGTTGTTCTCTGATGATTTCATCACGTTGGATTCAGCACAAATGATCATGTACACTTCTGGAACCACCGGAAGACCCAAAGGAGCATTGCTTTCCCATAAAAAAACCTTATTCAATACCCTGAACGCGCAGATCTATTTTGATTTATACTCAAAAGACATCATGCTTCTGGTGCTCCCCCTCTTCCACTCCGGCGGTCTTAATATCATGGCAGTTCCCAGCTTGTATGCAGGAGCGGAAATTATTCTGAGATCACAATTTGACCCTGAAGAGTTCCTGGAATTGATTGAGAGTCACAAAGTTACCCAGGCCATGATTGTACCCACGATGCTTAATACGATCCTGAAGAAAGCGCGTCCGGAGGATTTCGATATTTCAAGCCTACGATCCATCCTGGTAGGTGGGGAACCAGCATCTGCCAGTTTGATGCATGAAGCCCAGGACAAGGGGTTGCCCGTTCGTCAAGTTTTTGGTCAAACAGAGACTTCTATTGAATTATGGGTTCCGGAAGCGGCTGCCCGGCAAAAAGCGGGAGCAGTGGGGGTCCCCGTTTTTCATGGGGATGTTCTCGTCATAAACGATAAGGAGGAACCTGTGCAACCTGGAGAAATTGGAGAAATAGTTGTCAAGGGTCCAATCCAGATGATGTCTTACTGGAATTCGAATGACGAAACCAACGAAGTTTTAAAAGACGGATGGCTCCACACTCGTGATCTGGGTAAACTGGACGAGGATGGGTTTTTTTATGCGGTAGATAGAATGGGGGATATGTATATAAGCGGAGGTGAAAATGTTTATCCTGCGGAAGTGGAGAAGGCCCTCCTTACTCATCCCAAGATATTTGAGGCGGCGATCATTGGTGTGCCCAGTGAGCAATGGGGAATGGCCGGGCACGCCCTTGTCAGGCCCAAAAAAGGAAAGAAAATAGACTACAATGAGCTGGTATCATTTCTCAAAGATAGGGTGGCATCCTACAAGATTCCGAAAACCATGGCGATTGTTGAGGAATTTCCCAAGACAGCATCAGGAAAGATCAAGAAGAACGAATTTTTGAACGAATTTTTATAAGGAATCAGGTTGTCAAAAGAGAAAGCCGGTCCACTCACGAATTATTCATCCTGGCTTGCTTGGAAATAATCCCGCCATGGGCGCTATGGGCGGCGTATCGTTGACGTTCATATTCGGGTCCATTTTACTGTTCCTCTTAGAATTCTAAAACCTTATTCGATTTGCCGCACGATACGGTATTTGCAATGCTGGACTGGTTGTGTTAATTTCTCGAAACTGTATTCAGATTACCTTCTTCTCTCTTCTGAATCACCAGGCACAGATATAGATATTACGGAGGCAGGACCTTTATCGCCGCCGGTGTGCCTGTTCAGGACAGGTGAGAGTACCAGCAGAATTAGTGTACTATGCTTTTTATTTAACTCAGTTAGGGAGATTTGGACATGGAAAAAAATCTATTGAATGGAAAAAAAATTCTCATCGTAGATGATGAGCCTGACGTTATTGATACGTTGGAAGAATACCTTGAAATGGCTGACGTTGTTAGGGCTTCCAATTTCACCGAGGCCCAGGAGCTTCTGACCACCCAGCACTTTGACTTTGCTATACTGGATATAATGGGGGTCGACGGATATCGACTGCTTGAGATCGCCAGAGAGCGAAAGATCATTGCCTTGATGCTCACCGCCCATGCGCTAAGCCCGAAAGAAACCTTAAAGTCTTTTAAAAAAGGGGCGGCTTCCTTCGTGCCCAAAGAGAAAATGGAAAACATTGTTCTCTATTTGAACGATTTGATGGAGGCCCAGAAAAAAGGACGGAACTTCTGGTGGCGATGGTTTGACCGATTTGGAGATTTCTATGATAAAAAATTCGGGGCTGAATGGCAGGAAGAAAATAAAGATTCCTGGGAATCCCTAAAGTACTCCGATCGTCTCTAAAATAACCGAAATGTCAAAGTCTGTATCATCCGAGAGTCTAATAGCGCTAATCCCCACTTATCTCTCTTCGTTGCCAATCGCGCACCGCCCTGTGGAGAGCTTGGGTAACTATGCGGGCGCAGGGCCACTTGTCATCGGGTAAGCCCGCCTCTTCTCGGGCCAAGGCTTCACCGTCCAAATGCAGGGCTTCTTCCGGGGTGAGCGCCTGAACCAACCCAGTGATCCACGAGCCCATGGCGACCGCTGCCCAGCACCCATGGGTCGTAAAGGTGGCCCTGCTTATGCGGCCCTCATGTATTTTGATATACATTACTACTTGATCGCCGCAGGCCGGGCCCACCACCTCACCCACTCCATCTGCCGCAGGGATCACCCCCATGTTTTGGGGTGCTAATATATGTTTCTTGATTAAATCCGAAAGCACAATTCTTACCAATCTCCCTTTGATACCTTTTCGACAATCCTATAGCTGTTTGAGAGCCTTATCTAATAAGGTGGCAAAGTCGGTCAATTCGGTGCCTGGTATTTCAACACCAGGCCCGTTGAGTACATTCGTTACTCTGGTCATGAGGGTGTCCAGGTTAAGGGGTTGTCCGCGTAATGCCTCTTCCATATGACCCATCACCGATAAGGGGCTGGGGTGAAAATCAGCCAGGAGAATCAGGTCGTGCACGATGCCTTCATGGACCAACAGTGCTAAACCCATGAGCCCGGCGGGAGCTTTATGAAAAGCCTCCACCTTTTGGGCAGCTGGGTCAGCTCCCACAAAACGGATGCGTTCGCTATTGGCGTAATACCACTGCTCTGATCTGAAGCGCTCCTGGTACTCCTCCAGGTATTTCCGCTCTAAAGGGTTCAGATCACCCTCGACAATCTCCAAGTCCGGGCCGAAAACCTGGTACATAGTCTGGGTGACCATGTCGTAAATCTCATTCCGCTGAATAGGCCGACCCACCTCCTCCTGGAAGCAGGTGAAACGGCTGCCCCCGTCTTTCTGCTTCTTGTCTTGGAATTTCTCAGGCCTGGCAATGATAGCCCGGGACATGATCGTCCGGTCTACCGGAGTAATGTTGATAACGCTACGCAGAGTGAGTACGCCGTTTTCCAGACGGGCCGATGTGGCCACCAATTTACGGCCATTGACCTCTATGTCGTTCACTGGACGATAGTGTGCGTCAATGCCGAAGATCTCTCCGGCCACTTTGTCCATGCCCTGCAGATAAAAGGGGAAAGCCTCGCCGATGTTTTTGAATGGCACCCAGGATGGTCTCAGGTCCAGGTAAAGACAGCTCATTGCCGACCCCTGGTTGGCAAAAACCGCGCCACCAGGATTCTGACGTCGACGCACCACGATGCCCTTTTCCCGACAGAAGTCGAGGTCCAGCGATTTTTCGGGGTCTTCCAACACCCCCACTGTTATGCTATCCGCTCTAAAGAAGTTTATCACCAGGGTGCAAGGGGCCTGTTCCTCTTCCAGACATCTCTCGACGGCCGGTGAAAGACTGGTGGATAACTCGGCATAAGTGTAGTCTGACTTGAGCAGTCTAAGAAAACCCATTTTATCCTCCTATGCCTTTTGGGCTTTGGCGTATTCCTGGTAATGCTCTCGCTGAACGATCAGGCGCATAATTTCGTTGGTCCCCACTGCAACCATTCCTCCTCTTATGTCCCTGAAGTGCCGCTCAATATCATGCTTGGTGGTAAAGCCGATGCCTCCCATGACCTGCAGCGCCTCGTTAGCTATCCAGTAGGCGTTTTCTGCGGCGAACCCTTTGGCCATCGCCGCAATTTTGGTCACATCCCGGCCTTGGTCTAACATGCGGGCGGCCTTGGTGCGCAGAAGGCAGGCCGCTTCTAAACGGGTGGCCATATCAGCCACCTTGAAACTGACTCCCTCGAATTTGTAAATTGGTCGGTGAAAGGCCTCTCGCTCCATGGTGTAGGCGGTGGCGATCTCCAGGCAGGTTCGCGCTGTTCCCAAGAGTCCACTGGCCACCAGGATGCGTTCGCTATTAAGCATGTCCATGAGGATGGGAAAGCCCTGACCCTCTTGGCCGATGAGATTTTTTTTCGGGATTTCCACCCCGTCGAAGATCAGCTCGGAGACGATGCGCAGGCCCCGCCAGCCCATGGTGTCAAATTCCTCCATAGCCACGATGTTGGGCGCACTTTTTTCCACCAGGAACACGCTCATCCCCTGGGTGGGGTGCACGTCGGGGTTGGTGATGGCAAAAACCACAAAAAGATCGGCCACTGCCCCTGAAGCCTGGAAACGTTTCTCTCCTGTGATCACCCAGTGGGCACCCCCGCCCTGTGCAGTGGTTTTCATGCGGGCGGCATCTGAACCTCCAGTGGGCTCGGTGATGCATTCGGCAGTGAGGATGTCTGCCTTGAAGATGCCGGGCAGCCATTTCTGCTTCTGTTCTTCGCTGCCATAATTAGCGATTATAAAGGCGCAGTGGTGGGGAACGCTGCGGGCGCAGGCCAAGGCATAGGATTGGGCAGCGGTTTCTTCATTGACCAAGGCCTCGTGCATCATGTCGAGACCCCCACCGCCATAGCGAGTGGGAAAGCGGACCCCTATATAGCCGCGCTCACCCATTTTTTTTAGAAAGTCAAAAGGGTACTCATTTTGCCGATCCATTGCAAGGACATGGGGGCGGGCCTCCCGGCTGAAAAATTCCCTGGCTTCCTGGGCGAAGGTCTGTTCTTTTTGTGACAAGAAAATCGATTCCATTTATGATCCCTCCCATGACTCATGTTTATGCGAAACATTGCGAAGAACTTCAGATGCTTTGATCGTAACTATGGTCTGCAATCTCTTCCCCGATGCTCAAAAATTGTACTTGACTATATCTTAGAATAATTTTACTAATAACGCAATGCGTTTTTAAGTATCACTATGCGTTACTTTTCTGGTATTGCTATGCGAAATAAAAATTTTATTAAATCCTTAGGTAAAGGCCTCTACATTATAGAACTTTTAGGGAACTCACCTGAGCCTTTGTCCTTGACCCAGATAGCCGAGAGTATGGAGGCCAACAAGACCACTGCCAAGCGATTTCTCTATACCCTGATGGAATTGGGTTACATTCACATGGTTAACGGAAAACGATACATCCTGGGCAACAAAGTGCTCGGCTTGGCTTTTCAGTATCTGAACGGTGAGGGGGCATTCAGCATCGCGCGGCCTTATCTTGAAGACCTTTCAAACGACCTGGAACGCAGTGTAAGTATGGGGGTTTTGGATGGCAGTGAGGTCTTGGTGATCTTCCGCAAAGAAAGAACCCGCTTCTACCCTTTTGCTGTTTATATAGGTTCCCGATTGCCCGCTTATTGCTCCACAATGGGTAAGGTGCTTTTGTCTGCTTTGCCCCGGAAGCGCCAAAAGGAGCTTCTGGAGCAGATGAACCTGGTAAAAGTCACCACAAAAACGGTGAGCAACAAAACTGGAATTCTCAAGGACCTCGCCGCTACCCGGGCTAGGGGCTACGCTATTTCAGACCAGGAATTTTCTTTGGACCTTTATTCCATCGGAGTCCCTTTGCTCAACCATGAAAGCCAAGTGGTGGCTTCGGTGACTCTTTCCCTCAATGTACGGGACAAGGAGATCAAAGAAATAGTAAAAAATGCCAAGGAAAAACTTTTCCAGGCAGGGAGGACCATATCGCAAGGGTTAGGTTATAAAGGCCCCTATCCAACAATCCCTTCTTGAAGGCATGTTAAATAAGTTACTTCAATTTCCATTTTGGTTTTCTTTTTTCAATGAATGCTTGTTTGGCTTCAACGGAATCCTCTGAATTCCAGACAGGCGTGGCAATATGTTCCACTAAGGAAAGAGAACTTTGATAGTCCATATCACGTGTTCGTATGGCTAGTTCCTTCGATGCCCAAACAGATAGGGGCCCGCACTCACAAATTGCTTCCGCCATACTGGTCGCCTCGCTTAGAAGTTCGCCTTCCGTGACAATTTTATTGATCAAACCGAGTGCATATGCTCTTTTCGCGCTGATGGGCTTCGCGGTATACAACATTTCGGCAACAACGCTTTCGGGCAAATGCTTGGATAGAAATGGCGCAACCAGCGCAGGCACATTCGCGCTCGTTTCACGCGTCCCGAAGAGCGCATTTTCTGTAGATATACGCAGGTCGCACTCCAGTGCGAGCCATAGACCGGCACCGTTCACATGCCCTTGGGTTGCCGCGATAATAGGTTTCCACAACCTATAATTGGACGGTCCTATTGGGTGGTCACCGAAAAGGAGAGACTGGTGAAATTCCCACCGGCCTCGCTCCATTTCCTTTACATCGGCACCAGCGCAAAATGACTTCCCTTCACCGCTCAAAACAGCAACCCAGAGGTTCTTATCATCCCTGAAATCATGCCATATTTCAATGAGGGCATTGGCCAGAGAACGGTTGATGGCATTTAAATTATCTGGCCGATTGAGTGTTATAAAAGCTATTCGGTCCTTTTTGGCATAAATGACTTCTGACATAGCAATCTATCTCCTTACGAAAATTTCGATCCCCATCTAAAGCTTCTCGGTTGGGATCCTATTGTCATTTTGATATTGATGTCAAGAAAAAGATTGACGTTAATATATTTATATGTCAGTTTAACATATATATAGGATATTCGGTTTTACACCGCTGCTTTCCGGTTTAAGGTGTTTAAGCATTTTGAAATAGGGGCAGGATCAAAGGCATCTTTAGATGAAAAGAAGCCTGCGTGGCAGAGGATAAGGTTGTCCGTTAATGGGGTTTAGCCAACACTTTTATGAGGAGGATGAAATGAAGAGTGAGCAGAGAAAAAAGAGAATGATTAAAGGTTTGGTTCTTTTTATGGCTCTCATCGTTGGATCATGGGCTTTTTCGGGAGTGGTTTCGGCCGAGCCTCCGTATAAGGAATATACCCTTGGTGCAAGCCTTCCTTTATCAGGACCGGCGGCACAATTTGGAAAGATTCAGGCCAAAGCGGCTTTGATGGCAGTCGAAGACATCAATAGTCAAGGCGGTGTGAACGGGGTTCCTCTAAGGCTCATTATTGAGGACACCAAAAGCAACCCCAAGGACGGCGTCACCGCCTTCATCAAGTTGGTCGATATGTACAAAGTGCCTTATGTACTCAGTACCATGAGCTCTGTCTGCATGGCCCAACAACCCATTGCGGCTGATCGAAAAGTTTTGCTGGTAAACGTGGGGGCTTGGGCGCCGGGATTGGCAAACAAACCCTATCTTTATAACGCAACCGTCTTGGGACCCTATATCATGAAGGCAGGCTCATGGTATCTTTTCAAGGAATTGGGACTTAGAAAAGCCGCTTATATCGGCACCAATGATCCGGCAGGTGCCGGCGTGGTTAAAGAGATATCAGCTATGTGGGAGAAATGGGGTGGCAAGGTCGTGGCAAAAGAGTATTTCCAACTGGGCGCCACCAATTTTGTGCCGCAGTTAACCAAGATTAAGGCAACCAAACCGGATGTTATTATCCTCCCCATTTATGGGACAGCAGTTGGTTTTTTGATCAAGCAGATCAGGGAAATGGGCCTGAAGCAGCCTTTGCTTTCCTTATATTTTATTCCAGCCAATTACAAAATCGCAGGAGAGGCGTCGGAGGGCCTTCTCGTAAACACAGAGTATTTAAACCTTGACAGTGACAATCCAAAGACCCATGAGTGGTGTTTGCGAACAACAAAAGAGTTTGGAAGAGCGCCCATTTACTGGGATGCGAATAGTTATGATTTAGTTGTTGTATTAGAGAACCTGATCAAGCAGTGTGAAAAAGCAGGCGGCAAGTTCTACTCTGGAGAAAACCTGAAAAACGCCCTCGAGAAGACGCCGAGCTTTCCCAGTGTCTTTGGGGAAGACCTCCTCTTTGGCAAGAACCACCATGCTATAAAATCGGTCGGACTTTTTAAGATCGTGAGCGGGAAAAAGACATTTATGCGTTTGGTTGAACCGCCCGAAGAAAAATAGCCCCAATATTTACCCCGATATCGCATTTGAAGTCTATGTAAGAAATGGTCATCGCCCTAGTCTAATTGAAACGGCCTTTAAGACTATTATAACAGGACGATTCCAAAACAGACATCTTGGTTTCAGCAATATCGGGGTAGAATTTGGGCTTGAAAATATTTGTTTATATAAATCTTCTTAGAATATTCTTGAGTCGGAAGAAACCTAAGCTTTTCAAATCAGGAAAACGATGGAAATATTTCTTCAACTCAGCATCGGCGCTATCGTTATGGCATCGGAGCTTTCCTTGCTGGCGGTTGGTTTTGGCCTGATCTTCTATGTGACGCAAACTTTTCATTTTGCCCATGGTGCCGTATATCTCTTAGGCGGCTACGGCGCCATGGCGGCTGCCAACTGGTTTGGCATCCCTCTCGTATTATCCGCTATCCTGGGAATTCTCGCCGCCACAGGCCTTGGAATTTCAATTGAGCTTTTTCTGTATAAGCCTTTAAGGAAAATCGGCGCAGCCCAGCTCTCCATTTTTATTGCCTCTCTTGGATCCCTGATCATCTTGGAGAACATTTTTGAGATCATTTTTGGATCGGAGGCTGTGGTTATTGAAGACAATATCCAGGTCAAAATTTACTCCTTTGGCGATGTTACTTTTACAAATATTAATTGCCTGACTGTCGCATTGGCCCTTTTTACGTGTCTCGCTGTCGTTTTTTACCTCCGTTATTCCCGGTCGGGTCGAATGATCAGGGCCGTAGCCAACAACCCTGAATTGGCCCAGGCTTTCGGTATCATCAGTTCCCGCTACTTCTTATTGGCTTACGCTATCGGTTCGGGATTGGCAGGGCTGGCAGGCTTTCTCCACATCATTGGTGGAGGAATGAGCCCGCTCATGGGTGGAGAAGCGGTCCTCTTCGGGGCTATTCTGGCACTCCTTGCCGGTGTTGGCCAAATCGCGGGAGCCGCACTGGGCGCTCTGATGCTGGCTTTTTGTATGAACTTTGGCGTATGGAAAATGCCGGGACAATGGCAGCAGACAATCGCCTTTGCAATCCTGTTCCTGGTAATGATTATTAAGCCTGAGGGTGTTTTTGGAAGAAAAAAAACGTAAGAAATGGAGAGACTTGTAAAGAAGACGCCGTATGGAATATATATCTCATATCATTAATTTGGTCCTCTTGTTTATCATCCTCGGGGCTTCTTACAACCTCCTTATCGGTTATGCCGGCATTTTTTCTATGGCCCACGCTGCTTTTTTTGGCATTGGCGCCTACACTTCAGCCCTGTTGTGCATCCATACCGGCGTCAATTTCTTCTGGGGTTTCGCCTTATCTTTTGTAGTGTCCTTTCTTGCCGGTACAGGCCTGAGCCTTCCCACTCTCAGGATAAGACACGAATATGTAATTGTTTTTTCGTTTGCCTTCCAGGTTGTCGTGTTTGGATTAATGATGAACTGGATCGACATAACAGGCGGTGAAGGGGGTATCAGCGGTGTGCCACGGCCCTCATTTGGTCCAATTTCCTTCAATAGGCCAACGAGCTATATCCCACTTTATGCTATTGTTTGTCTTGGGGCTTTTCTGGTATGTTGGCGAGTGGGACGTTCGCCTTTGGGACGGCTGTTGAGGGCGATTCGGGCAAACGAAACTGCAGCTTTGAGCATCGGAAAAAATGTCGTTCTGAATAAGGTGTTGATATTTAGTCTCTCCTGTGGCCTGGCCGGAATAGCCGGCAGTCTATACGGCCACTACACCATCTTTGTCCACCCCACAGACTATAGCATGCACCAAACTATTTTTTTCTTGGCCATTGTTGTGGTCGGGGGTGCTGGAAATGCCTACGGTCCCATTTTGGGTGCGCTAATTTTAACCTTATTTCCTGAAATCCTTTCCTTTTTTGGAATCGGAGAAATGTTCGGTGGTCCAATTAGAAATATCCTTTACGGTGCTTTGCTCATTGCCGCGATGCGGTATCGACCCCAGGGAATATTGAAGGAATCTGTTGCCGTGACCGGGAATACGTGTTCGCGAATCGGGTCAAATGGAAGTAATTCAAACAAAGAAGATTCACCCGTCATAGTTATCAGGTCCAGTGGCCCCCGTTCAGCCCAGGGGCTTCTCAAGACGGACAAGGCGCCCTATTTGAAAGTCAACGGTGTTTCCAAGGCTTTTGGGGGGATTCAGGCCCTGTTCGATTTAAATTTGGATCTCGAAAAAGGAAAAATCACCAGCTTGATCGGACCCAATGGTGCTGGCAAGACAACCATCTTCAACGTTATCTCAGGTTTTATCAAACCTGACAAGGGCACCATATTCTTTCAAAACAGGGAAATAACAGGCCTGGCACCGTTTCAGATTGCGAGAAAAGGGATTGCACGCACGTTTCAAGATTTATCCCTCTTTGAAAAAATGAGCATTCTTGAAAACGTGATGATCAGTATTCCAGGGCAGGTTGGCGAAAGACTCGGGGTCTGTCTCCTTCCATTTTCAAGAATATCTTCGCAGGAACGTCGCTTCCGTGAAAAGGCATTCCAGATATTGGATTATGTAGGACTGGCCGACAAAGCGGATATTCTGGTAGAGAACCTGTCCTACCCGGAACAAAAGCTCCTTTCTCTGGCACGCCTCTTGGCCACCGGTGCCGATTTCTTTCTCATGGACGAGCCCACCTCGGGCGTAGACGTAAAAAGTATTGACAAGATATTGAACACCGCAAAAGAGATGGCAGCGCTGGGAGGGACTATCTGTATCGTTGAACACAACATGGATGTGGTTAAAGATATTAGCGATCACATGATATTTATGGCCCAGGGAAGGGCTGTCAAGAGTGGCGACCCTGAAACGATTTTTTCAGATTCAGAGTTGGCCCGTATTTATCTTGGCAAGAAGCGGGGTTCCTAATCTTCACATAGTCGCGGGTTAGCACAAGCCTTGGCATAAGAACTCCAGGAAATGCGAAAAGTGAAATTGTGAATCTGGCCTCACAGGGCACCCATCGCAAAGACTTTCAAAAGCTGTCCACAATGGAGGGGATACGCCAGAAAAAAGAGGACAAGAACCATGTTGCTTGAAATTGTGGATATAGAGGCCGAATATGGCAAAAACAAAGTATTGAATGGGGTTTCCCTTTCTTTAGACAAGGGTGAAATCATAGCTCTTCTTGGGCATAACGGGGCGGGAAAGACAACCACCCTCAAAGCTATCCTGGGTCTCGTCAGGCCCACGAAGGGGAATTCCCGCTATCAAGGCAAGGATATGACACAAGATTCTCCTGCCTCCAAAGTCAAGGAAGGTATGGTCCTTGTGCTGCAGGAAAAATCGATCTTCACAGACCTTACGGCCATAGAGAACCTTGAGGTATCAAGTCATACTATTGAGGACCGTTCCCGTATCAACAAGCGTATGGAAATGGTCAATGAGCTTTTCCCCATTATCGAGAAGCGAGCCGCCCAAAGGGCCGGTACCCTCAGCGGGGGAGAGCAGCGGATGTTGGCTATTGGGATGGGACTGATGCTTGAACCAAAGCTTTTCATGTTGGACGAGCCTTCGGTCGGTCTTTCTCCTTTGATGGTACAAAATGTAATACAGGCGATTAAAGAAATCAACCGGCGCCTTGGTTCCGGCATCCTTTTGGTAGAACAGAACATTCAAGAGGCGTTGACGGTCGCATCACGTGCTTACATTATGAAATCAGGCCAAATCCTCATGGATGAGACATCTTCAAACCTCTTGGACATGGAAAACTTGTGGCATTTTCTGTGACCATTTGGATAAAGGGGCTGTCAACTTCACTCTATCAGGTACTATAATTTGTGGTTGAGGGAGCCAAATGGATACCCCCTTTGGGTAAAAAGGATACAAGAAAATGAATTATCGGATTATCCCTCTCGTCTTATCGAAGTACGTAGGCGAGAAAGGCGTCATGACTTTTCTTACCGATTACGGTGAGCCCATTCTCAGACCCTTTGTCATGTGGTGCATCCAAGGGGCCGACAAAAACATCATTGTAGACACCGCAATTGAAGTTGAGGATTACAAAAATTACCATCCTGATTTTAGAAACCTTTCTCTGGATACGGTCATGACGTTCGACCAGGCGTTGAGCGCTGTTAATTTGACTGCGGATGAGGTGGATATTGTGATTCAGACCCATCTCCACTTTGACCATTGCTTTAACACGGCCAGATGTGTCAATGCAAAAGTTTTGGTTCAAAAAGATGAGTTGGAGTTTGCACAGGCTCCGGGACCCTTTGAAGGGGTGTACAGAAGCGATCTCTTCAAGAATCTTGATTTTCAGTTAATCAGCGGAGACCATAAGCTCTTTGACGGGATTGAGCTTATTCATGTTCCGGGTCATAGCCCTGGTTGTCAGGCCGTTTCTGTTAGAACGGATAAAGGAACGGTTGTTATAAGTGGATTTTGTTCGGTTATGGAAAATTTCTATCCCGAAAAGGCGCATCCAATGGTAGGAAACTCTGTCGTTCTTCCAGGTATTTTCACAAACGCCTTAGAGGCTTATCAGAGTGTTCTGAAAGTTAGAGAAAGAGCGGATATTATTTTGCCCCTTCACGATCCCGACGTAGTCAATATGAGCGCTATCCCATAACTACGGGATCAATTTTTAGAGGTGAACAATTTTTGCTCTACGGTTTGATGATCGTTTGAAACATCCCCATTGTTCTCCTCAAAAAGTGCCGGCAAGATGCAAATATAGATTTCTTTTAAACGGTGAAAAACATGTTTCAAAAAATACCGCAAAACCGTATGTATGAAAATATCGTAAAGCAAGTTCTTGAAGCCATATCCAGGGGTGACCTTAAACCTGATGACAAACTCCCATCTGAAAAAGAGCTTGGGGATATCTTTGGGGTCAGTCGTGTAACTGTGCGGGAGGCCGTCCGTTCGCTTGAACAATTTGGTGTTATTGTGGTCAGACAGGGGAGTCGCGGGGGAGCCTATGTCAAAAAGATAAACCTAGATGCCATCGTTAATCAGATAGGAAATACCCTGAAAATGACAAACGTTACCTTTCCCCATTTGGCCATTACCAGGGCATGTCTTGAGAGGGAGATGTTGAGTGAAATGATTCCCTCAAAGATTACCAAAGAAAATTGCCAACGGCTGGTCCAGAACGTGGATAAGGCTGAGGCCCATTTTGTGAATGACGAAAAGGACAAAAGGCTCCGTGCAAATTTTCGGTTCCACAGCATGTTGGCTGAAATAACCGAAAACCCGGTTGTAATCCTGATGCACAAAATTATTGTGGATTTGTCATCATATTTCTTTGAGAATGTCGAGGCTTCTACCCCGATGGTCAAAAAGACGCTTGAGCAGCATAGACAGATCGTTGATCACCTGCAGCAGGGGGAATTTGAAGAGGCTGGAAAGGTCTGTTTTGAGCATATTGAGGACGTCAGCGCAACCATTATAGAGAAATCTAAAAAACAATCTTTATTGCTCTCACGGAGGATCTGATTTGGAAAGAAATTTTTATTTGGTGCCAGAATTGAACAGAATGTCACAGGAAGAGATACGTAGATACCAGGATAAAAAGCTCACCAGACAGCTAGAATACTGTTACCAGAGGTCGGAGTTTTACCGGCAGAAATTCAATGAAGCCGGAGCAAAACCAAGCGACATTCGAACAATGGAAGATCTGCGGAAACTCCCTGTTTTTATGGTGAAAGACGATGAAAGAAAAAGTGCCGAGGAATCACTGAAAAAATATGGACACCCATTTGGCCTCCATCTCTGTGCCCCGGTTGAGGATCTGTACCTTACAGGAACCACCTCAGGGACCACGGGGACCCCAACTTTCAGCTACTCCTTTACTGAAAAAGATATCAATCTTGTTGGCCGTCATCTGGGACATCGACTTTCATTAGCAGGCGTCGGCAAAGGAGATCGGGTCGTCTTCTTTTTTGCCCTCGGCATTTATGCCACTACTATGACTCTTTGGGGTCTCAGGGGATTGGGAGCCCTCCCCATTGACATTGACGCAAGGGCCGGAACCGACCTCCTTCTTCAGTTCATAGAGCTGACCCGTCCCACATACCTGGCATGCACCCCTTCCCTCGCCGAGTTCCTTGTCGAGAAATCACCTAAGTTTTTGAACAAGCCGGTAGAGGCGATTGGACTCAAAGGGTTGCTGACAACAGGAGAGGTTGGTGTCGCCATTCCGGAAATAAAAAACCGGCTTGAATCAGCCTACGGGTGCAGGGCATGGGACTACTGGGCTCCCTGCGGAAACTGTATAGGTATCTCCTGTGATTCTGATGAATATCACGGACTGCATGCAATATCACCCGATGTCTGCACCAGTTACGACGATCTGGTTGATCCTGTCACCAAGGAACCGGTTGACTCGGATGTGGACGGAGCGGTGGGCGAAATGGTCATTACCTCTTTAGAGCGCGAGGCCTGCCCTGTAGTCAAATACGCCTATGGTGACGTGGTCAAGATTTATACCAAAGAGTGCCCCGGTTGCGGGTTCAAGGGAAAGCGGGCGAAATTGATCGGACGAGCCGATGACATGTTGATCGTCAAGGGGGTCAATATTTACCCTGTGGCTGTCAAAGATATCATTGCCGGATTTGCACCTGAGGTGACAGGAGAGATGCGGATTGTGCTGACAGAGAAGCCACCAAGGGTTGTGCCTCCCGTGCATATAAAAATTGAATACGCAAAGGGTATCAGCGAGGCGGACTTACCAAACCTTGAAGAAAAGATCCGTACAGCCCTCCACGATAAGATTAAGATAAGACCTCACATAGAATTTGTTCAACCTGGTGAACTACCAAGGCAAACCAGAAAAACACCGATTTTTGAAAAGAGATATGAATAGAGGGATTCTCGAGCTATGGAGATAAATACATCTCTTAAACAACTCCTATCAAAACGAAGCCAGGCATTGCAGATGGGTGGGCCTGATAGAATTCAAAAACAGCACGCCAAGGGCCGGCTCACTGCAAGGGAACGGATCGATAGACTCTTAGACAGGGGCTCGTTTCTTGAAATGGGCCTGTTGGCCCATTCGGCCCTTCCCGGTATGGCGGAAAAGACACCTGCGGACGGTGTGATTTGCGGTTATGGGTTAATCAAGGGAAGACGGGTGGCAGTGATTGCCAATGACTTTACGGTATTGGCTTCAAGCAATGCCGAAACGAATCTGAAAAAGACCCTTCAGTTCAAGACACAGGTGAAAGAAAAGGCGCTGGTTCCGCTCATATGGTTAGGTGAGTCGGGTGGGGCACGGATGCCCGATTGCCAGGGAGCGAAAGAATTTTGCAGCCTGTCCGGGGGAGGGGTGGATACCTTAGCCCCGGCCTATACCCATCTTAGGGAGCAGCCTTTTATCTTTGCAGCTATGGGAGAGTGCTACGGCGTGCCCGATTTTCAGGCGTCATTGGCCGACGTTGTCATCCAGGTGAAAGGGAGCACCATTGCTGTTTCCGGTCCTCGCGCCTTAGCCAGGGCTGTGGGGGAATCCTACTCAGGTGAGGAGATGGGCGGTTGGGAAGTCCATTCCCGTATCACTGGCATGACAGATCGGGTGGTGGAGGATGAGGAAGAATGTTTTCAAATGATCCGGAAGTTCTTAGACTATTTTCCGGATAATTGTTGTACGCTTCCACCCGTGAGATCGGTACACGAAAACGCTGAAAACCGGATGAGCAACATTCTTGATTGTTTTCCAACCAACAGACGGCAGATCTATGACATGCACCACATCATCGAGTGCGTGGTTGACGGAGGTTCATATCTGGAGTTGAAGCCCGAGTTTGGGGCCATGCTCATCACCTGCCTGGCCCGCATCGACGGTCGGGCCGTGGGGGTCATCGCGAACAATCCTTTGGTGAACGTGGGGGCCATGGATGTGAAGGGCCTGGATAAACTGACGAGTTTTCTCTGCCTGTGTGATTCATACAATATCCCTATGATTTTTTTGCACGATACGCCCGGACATCTGGTGGGAAAGGATGCCGAACGACAAAAAGTAGGGGCGAAAGTGGTGAGGGCCCAACAGGCCCTTTTTCAGGTCACAGCGCCCAAGATTAGTATTATTATACGAAAGAGTTACGGAAAGGCCTGCATGAACATGTGCGGTCCGGGGGCTGGTCCTGATTTTATTGCTGCATGGCCCACGGCCGAGATCGGTTTTATGGATCCGGAAATTGCAGCAGACGTAGTTTATGGCAACCTTTCCGAAGAGGCGCGCAAAGAGTTTTTGGAAAAAATGATCGGGGATCTTGATCCCTATCCGGCCGCAGGAGCGTACTATCTTCAGGATATCATCGATCCGGGAGGTACCCGGGCCTATCTGATAAACATACTGCAAATTATTCGCGATTCGAAGGACAAAGGTATGAGTCAACACAGACTCGCCAACTGGCCCACGAAACTTTAGGTACCTGCCGATGAAAGAGGATGCGTTGAGTTGGAGAGTGACGGTAGACGGGAAAAAAAACTATGTGGAGCAATGAAATAGAAGAGCTGAAGAGAAGAAAAAAGATTGCCTATCAGATGGGCGGTGAAAAAAATGTAGCAAAACAACACGCACGTGGTAAAATGACGGTCAGGGAACGGATAGACACTTTGTGTGACCGGGAGACCTTTTTCGAACGGGGCGTACTCGCGGGTGTTCCCTCCTACGATGAGCAGGACAAAGCTACGCTTGTCGATCTGGTACCCTCTCCATTTGTCATGGGCATCGGAAAGATTGGGGGGAGAAGGACTGCCATACACGGCGACGATTTTACGATCAAAGGTGCATCTGTCGGGAGGATGTACAAGGACAAGGGGGCCTACTTCGTAAAGATGGCCCGTTCGCTCAAGCTTCCCATGGTGAGACTCATTGAGGGGGCAGGGGGATCCATCAAAGAAATCCTGGATATCGGTTACACCGAACTCCCCAGTTCAGGAGATGAATGTGCCCAGGACCGGGTAGAGGTTATGTCGGAAATACCGGTGGTTTCGGCGGGATTTGGTTCCGTGGCAGGTCTCGGCGCCCTCTACATGGTCCAGAGTCATTTCTCCGTTATGGTGAGGAAAAAGGCCCATGTCTTTGTCGGGGGCCCACCCATTGTCAAGTCAGCCTCCGGGGAGGAAATGACCAAGGAGGAATTGGGCGGTTACCGGCTTCATACGCGCCTTACGGGTGTGGTGGATAATGATGCAGTTGATGAAGAAGATGCCTTAGGCCAAGTCAGGAGGTTTCTGTCCTATTTCCCTTCAAATGTTTGGGAAATGCCCGAACAGCGGCATGTAGATAATGATGATCCGAGGCGCCGGGAGGAGGAACTTCTTTCCATTATCCCTAAAGACAACCGCAAGCCTTACGATATGAGAAATATATTGAGACTTGTCCTGGACCATGAATCCGTTTTTGAGATAGGAAAATATCAGGGCCGATCACAGATTACGGTTTTAGCGAGGTTGAACGGATATCCTGTGGGCGTATTGGCCAATGACCCCAACTTTCTAGGCGGTTCCTTCAATTATGATGTTGCAGAAAAGTATCAACGATTTATCGACATGTGCGACACCTTTCATCTTCCCATTGTCAACCTTTCGGATCAGCCTGGATTTACAGTTGGAAAGCGGAGTGAAGAACACGGAACCATTCGCAAAGGTGTGCGGGCCAGCTTTGCCATGATCCAGGCAACTATTCCCATGGCTGTTGTATACCTGCGGAAGTGCTTCGGTGTTGCCGGGGGGGCTCAGAAGAGCGGCATGCGGTTGAGCTGGCGGTATGCCTGGCCATCGGCTGTGTGGGGCAACATTCCGGTGGAGGGGGGGGTCTACGCGGCCCACAAGAGAGAGATTGAATCAGCATTAGACCCGGAGGTGCGCCTCGAGGAACTACAGGAGGCCTACCGAGCTATCGCGTCCCCTTTCAGGACAGCAGAGGCCTTCGGCATAGAAGACATCATCGATCCGAGAGATACCCGCGCCCTCTTATGTGAGTGGGTTGAGATGGCCTACCAGCTTGAAAACAAGAACCTTGGGCCCAAAAAGAGAGGGATGCGGTGCTGACAGATTTCCACTTCTTTGTTTCACGCGGATTTCCTCTTTAAATGTATCAGTTCTCAGTGGTCAAAAGTTCTATTGAACTTGGCCTTGTCTTATCTTCCCGTCGGTTGTCCAAAGCAGATATCGGACTTCAAAGCCTTCCGGAACATAGATTACCAGAGGCAACCTGCTATTGTATCGTATCAGGTTCATTGACGGCATCACTTCGATAAATCGTTCAACCTTCGGAGTTCCCTCCGGAATTGCCATCAATGTCCCGGCCATGGGTCCGACTTTCCGAAGGATGTAATAGGAGTAACCCCATCCTTTAATGGTTTCTCTCTTGATCTCTCCATGAAAACGATATTGGTTGCGAGGATCGAGTCGCACATTTTTTCCGATTAGTACCTGAACTTTATATTTCTCCGGTTTTTGAACGGATGGAAGCTTGATGACATAGCGCACATAACCTTCTTCTGCAGGGGGAAACGGTTTCATCCCACCATTTGCAACGGTAATAG
>Ga0075112_1000061_pt1 | contig 50947 bp, 39 predicted proteins | sample AntAceMetag02UKF_FD_69783 | JGI IMG/M metagenome (GOLD analysis project Ga0075112, IMG submission 69783) | Saline lake microbial communities from Ace Lake, Antarctica - Antarctic Ace Lake Metagenome 02UKF | ecosystem: Environmental > Aquatic > Non-marine Saline and Alkaline > Saline | place... | reverse complement strand
CCTTTAGGGATTCTTCCACGACAGAAATCTAGAATTAAATCAATAAAAGTAATCAAGAACAGAATACAGAATTGAATACAGAACAGAATCCAGAAATCTCCACCGCTATATAATAATCCCCTTGGGGATTCTTCCACGACAGAAATCAAGAACTGAATACAGAACAGAATACAGAACAAAAAAAGAAATCTCAACCACCATACTCAAAACCAAAACTCCCCTAACAATGAGATAAATTTAGAAATTATGTAGCTTATATTTTTTAGGGATTGTTCTGTATATTAAATTTGCATTATTAAAAACACAGTCAACCATTGCAAATTTTTGATTCAAATCCCGATTCGTTAGAAAAAAAATATAGTGGAATAATTTCTAAATTTATCTCTACCTCAACCCTAGCTTCAACTTAAACTCCTTATTCTCCCCGTCCCTCCAAACCAAAAGAGTTAGCATATCATCCGGAGAATGAGTATAAAGACTTTGTATCAAAGTCGTATTATTGTCTATAGTCATATTTCCTACTTTCATAATAATATCCTCCTTTCTTAGCCCAGCTAAGTATCCTGGAGAATTACTTTCTACTGCAGTTACCAAAGCTCATTCATATTTTTCTAGTTTATTTTGCTTAGCCATAGTTTTATTCAACATAGTGAATTGAATTCATATATGAGGTCTTTTGATAGATCAATATTTTTTTATACTTTCTAATGTTGTATCTACCATTTGTTTATTGATAGGAAGAACAAAACCAACTCATTGTCATTGTGAAGTTATCGCTGTATTTATACCAATAACTTGTCATCTTATATCCATAAGGGGTCATCCACTATTTCCTGGATTGATTGCAGCATCAGTTTGATAAAGTCACATATACAAACTATTTTGTCCACTTTCTAACTCTCTTCCTTTAGCCGAGAGTATACCTAAAGTTACTGAATTATCATACTCAGCTAGTGCATTACCTATAGCGATTACAAATTGTCATATTTTTACATCACTTTGAAAATCTATAATCTCTGCAGCTTCTAAATTATATGCCAGTGAACTATCTTGATTTATTACATGTAACATAGCTAAATCAAGAACCGGATCCTTCCATATTTTGTCTACCAAAAGTACATCTCCATTTTTCAAAAGTACAGAATAAGTACTATTTGGATCTGCAATTACATGTTTATTGGTAAGTATATATCCATTAGCGTTTATTATAATTCCTGTTCATCCTCATACCTTTTCCTTTTTATTTTCTACATAAGAATTATTACTAAAAGGATCTGCATAATAATATTGTATATCTTTTGTAATCATAATACTTACCACTGAATCTAATGTGTTTTCTATAGTTTTAGTAATAGTAGACTCCATATCGGTAATATTATTAGTCTCTATTATTTTCTTTTCTATGATTTTTTTAGAAACTAATTCCTGTACTCAATTCTCTGCTCCTACAAGAACTACATTATTCACATAATAATTCAAAGCCAAAAAAGATAATCCGTTTATCAGTAATACTATTCATATCACTAATATTGTTGTTTGCTTGCTATTCATATAATATATCGTTAATTATTTAATTAAATTATAGGATTACTTTTGTAATTTCTTATAAAGTTCCTCATATTTTTCTGGAATCTCATATTTTGGAAACAATAATTTATGTAATCATAAATCTACATTACATTTTTCCGCTACTAATTCTGTATTGGAAATAACTTCATCTATATGATTAGATGAAATAGCCATATCCTCAAGTTTTTCCCTTATTTCTTCTTCTGATAAGATATGGAAATCTCATTCATATCTCATCCTTTCTTTGTCAAAAAAATTCTTTCCAGTTTGCATACATATAAGTACATCATGAGCCTCTCTATCTGTTTTATTTATATAATGATAATCCATAGTTACAACTACTTTTGTATTAGTACTTTCCCCTAGTTCAAGCATTTTATCATTAATTTTTTTCTGAAAATCATAGAAATTATACTCTCTAGGCTGTATTTCCAAGAAAAAATCTCCATCAAATAATTCTTTGTAAAAGCTAATTCTTTCCTCTATTTTTGCAGTTGGTTCGTTTTCTGTTATCATTTTAGATATTTCACCTCCAGCACAAGCACTAAGTCATATAATACCTTCCTTATATTGTTCCAATAAATCAAAATCTATACGAGCTTTTCTATAAAATCAATCTATATGAGCCAAAGATATAAGTTTTATAATATTCTTGTAACCTTGGAAATTTTTTGCTAATAAAACAAGATGAAAAGTTTTAGAAGTTTTATTTTTCTCTTTCATATCATATGTAACATATGCTTCTACACCTAATATAGGTTTAATTCATTCTTTTTGGGCTATTTCATAGAATTCTACCATCCCATATCACACTCCATGATCTGTAATAGCTATAGAAGGCATACCTAACTCTTTAGCTTTCCCTACTATTTCTTTTGGCGTACCCAAACCATCTAACAAACTATAATGACTATGTCAATGAAGATGTATAAACATATAATGATAAGTTAAATTTAAATAGTGCTTAATAGATAGAACAACCCTAGCAAAACCACAATAGAATCACTCTAATTACTATACACCTAAAGATGCATTATAGCTTTTTATAATAAAAGTTCAATAAGTAATTATATTAAATGAAGATAGAAAAAAAGAGTGAATACAATCACTCTCTATTTGTAACTATTTAGCAAACTTCCAATTTTCTATCTTTTCTACTTTAGTAAAAAATCATTTTTCATCGCCATTTACATCTATGTATATTGCTTTTTTATCTGAATTTGGAATTTCTAGATACAAAGTCCCTAATTTATCTTGATAAAAAATTATTTCTTTTATATGTCGCATACAACCCCCAAAAGCAGGCGTTCCATCTTTTTTGACCAATCATTCTAAATGATAAGCATCTGCATGAGAATAAACCCAAAGATATATTTGTCAATTAGGAGCAATTACGAATTCTTTGATTTTTGTCCGTTTTTCTCCATAAACATTATTTCAACCCCAACCCACTAAACAAGTTTTATTTCATATAAACCTTGATCAATCTCTTCGCTGTATCATCTCCCAATATCTTTCTCTTCCATCTGGAGATATTACATATGATTTAACTCATTCCCATTGGATTCATCCATAAACCTCTTCTCATTCTTCTGTCACCAATCATCTTTTTCAATCTAACGAAACTTCTGCATAACTATTCATGTCTTCATCCTCTATAATAGAAGAGATAGTACTCCACTTACATCATCCATGTATTTCTTGTCATTCTTTTGTTACTATACCTACTTTTCCACTAAGATTTTTTACAACCCAGAATAGCTCCCCTGAAGGAGCTTCTAATGATCTACAAAGTTCTATCCATTTACTACATCATCCATATATTTCTGTTCCATCTTCCATAACTAATCATTCTTTTTTTTCTTTTTTCACTAAACCATATTTTTCTCAATTCTCAGCCTCTACTATTTTGACTACTTGATCCCATTTACATCCTCCATATACTTCTTTACCATCCATATTTGCTATACCATGTAATACTTCATTTTCTTCACTTTCTTTATGTTCTTTAATCAAAAGAAAGCATTCATATATATCATCTGGAACATAATCAATCAATATATATTCTCATATAGGAATAATTACATCTCAATTTTCTGAAACTATACCCTGTTTTTTTTCATTAGTTTCTACTGCAAACATCATCCCTTCAGAAGTTTTTATTTCGTATAAAATCTTATAAATCATTTTATTGGAATCAACATCAGCACATATATATCTTTGTCGTCATATAGGATATATCTCACCGATTTCTCATGTGTTAGCTAAATTTTTGATAAGAGATTCTGCTACATGATTTTCTATAGAAGATACAATATTATCAAAACTCAAATGAGATAATGAATCAGTATTTACAGAATGAGAATCATCGAATATAACATCTAAATTTATATTTATTTTAGATTTAGAATAAAATTTCTTTGCTTCAGAAAGAAATTCATCTGAACTTAAAAAATCTACTATATCAGAATATTCTTGTTCATTTATTTCTTCTTTTTTTTTCAATTTTTCTACTATACTAGTATAGTATCCTAATGAATGCCTATCCCGTTTAGCTATTATTCTAAGTCAAATATCCCATAAAATTTCTGAAGCCAAAACTTCCTCAGTATTTTCACAATAATCTATATTGATTGTTTCTTCCATATCTTTTATGATATAACTAATTTAAAAATTTATTTGGTTATAATGAATTATAAGTAGTTGTCAATATTTTCTTCCAAAAAGAAAAACCCCTTCCGGGGTTCTATATTTTTCTTCCTATATCTTCTTAGAAAAGGCATCGATCGGATCTCGCCACGGAGTCCTCCGTGGGTCCCCACGGAGTCCTCCGTGGTCCAACCGACGAACTATCTTATTTCTCTTTCGTCTTTTATAAATGTGCTATGGCCTATCCAATGCCGTATGTGTCCATCTCTTTTCATCATTTTTTCTAGTTTTTTAGATTCTTCTTCTGTTTCTTTCTCAAAATATCCTAATAATTTATTTACTTTTATTATTCTACTTGTCCTTACTTCTTTTCTTCCATGTTCTCACATTCTTCTTTCTAAATTATTTGTATATCCTATATAATGTCTTTTCTCTCATTTTAGTATGTATACATAATACATTATTGTTATTTTAAGTTATAAAAAACCCCTTCCGGGGTTTATATGTTTTTCTGTAACTTCTTAGAAAAGGCATCGATCGGATTCGAACCGACGAACGATGGTGTTGCAGACCACGCCATTAAACCACTCTGGTACGATGCCATTTTTTACTATCTCTTATTGTAGCTTTCTCCTTTTCTTTTCTAATTACCCGGATCTCGCCACGGAGTCCTCCGTGGTCCAACCGACGAACGATGGTGTTGCAGACCACGCCATTAAACCACTCTGGTACGATGCCATTTTTTACTATCTCTGATGTTATCCGCACCACGGAACTATTAAATCACTCTAATACAGTGCCATATTTTAAATTATGATTTTATGAATCATTCCTTTCATATCCACTTTTCAGTATCCTTACTTTTCTTGATTTTCATTTCAAACTTTCTTGCTGTTTTTTTATTATCACATTCAAAATGTCATACTAACTCGAAGTTTCTAATTCAAGATATAGTTTTTATAGCTCAAGATTTATGTTTTTCTAATCTCTCCTCTAGATTTCAAGTAGATCCTATATAATATTTATTTATAGCCTTGTTTTTACCTCTTATTATATATACATAATACATACTAAATTATAAACATATAAAATAAAAGTGTTGTCCTGCTAAAGTAGAACTATTAAATCGCTTTGACTCAATGCTATATATTAACTTTATGCAACCAAGTTATAATAAAGATTTTTTAGTCAAATTCAAGTAATTCTGTGATAATATAATTATATATATCAAAACCCTTATCTGTAAATTTAAGTTTCTTTCTCTTTATTTCTAGATATTTACCCTCTATATATTCCTGCAATTTACTAACATCACTATACTTCAGAACTAAGTTATAATCAACTCATTCACTTGTTCTAAGTCACAAAAATATTGAATCAGTATCTAAATCTTTTTGTAATAGATCTAAACTTTCTGATAATTGTAATTTCCCTTTGAAATAATCTTGTATATTACTTGCATTAGTGTACCTTGTAGATCATACAAAAGATGAGGCACTAATACCAAATCATATATATTCTCATCCAAACCAATAAACTTGATTGTGTATACTTTCTTTTCATTCTTTTGCAAAGTTAGATATTTCGTATCTATTATAAGCATGGTGTTTAGCAAGTTTCAAATATTTAGAAAAATTATCCATTATCTTATCTTCATTTGTCTGATAAGTATCATACCAAACACTTCCCGGGAACAATTCCAAAGTATATATAGATAAACTATCTATACAAGAATTATATTTAGATATAAAGTCTTCCATAATAGATAAATCTTCTACGCCAAAACTAATAAAATCTAAATTATAAATATTATTATCCTGTTTTATTTCTTTTATTTTATCTAGGAAATCATATATATATTCTCTATTATAATTTCTTCCTGCTTTCTGTAGAACTTTATTATCTAAAGATTGAATACCAAAACTAAATCTAAGTCTAGATTTTATCATAGATTGAAGGTTTTTTATATAGGCAATTAAATCATCTTCTAAATCAGGATTAATTTCTATACTGAATTCCTCTAAATTTGATAAGTCTAGATTAGACTGTAAAAATAAAACTAACCTCTTAGTATTTTCCCATCATAATTCACTAGGAGTTCCACCACCTAGATAAATAGTTTTTATTTTTCTAGATAAAAAAAAGTCTTTTTTATCTTCTATATCCTGAATCAAAGCATCTGTATAATTATTTTTCCAGTTATCCATAGCTTCAAATTCTGGAATAACGCAAAAATTACAGTAAGAACATTTAGTTTTACAAAAAGGAATATGTAAATATAGACTTATTTCTTTCATAATAATTATATATTCTTTTAAAATTAATTCTTTTAGAAAAAGAATCAATATAGATAATTTTGAAAATATTAACTCTTATCTTTTTTATCTCTAATATGATTATTATATAATTCATCCAATACTTTTTTATCTTTTTCCACTACTTGATCACTCATCAAATCTTCAACCAATAATTTGAATATATCATCTCTCTCAACAATTCATAATTCATCAAAGTTCTTCATAAGCGACACCACATCATCTTCTGTTGCTGCATCATGTATACCCTTTTTAGCTATATCAATCATATTTCCTATTTTTTTAGACTCAAATCAACATTCTTTATACATAGCATCAAATTTATCTCATATTCCAGGTTGAAACTCTATAGCTTGGAAAAGAGATAGATTCACAGCTATAAAAGATTTTTTTAGATAATCTCTCAAATTAATTCTATTTTGTTGTTGATTAAGAGCCTTTGTAGCATCAGTATTAGTTATATTAAAATTAGCATTTCCAGCTTCTGGAGATTTAGACACTATATCTATAGCCTCACGAGAAATTCATGTTCCTTTCAAACCTGTAGCCATATTAGTTTTTTGTTCAGGTGTTAATTCACCAAAAGATGCATTTTTCTCAGGCTCCTTTATTTCACTTATATTAGGTTCTTTATCAAGAATTTCTATATCATCACCAGCTTTCTTAGCTGCAACAGAATTCTTTTGGTCAACACGCCCAAAATCTTGCTGTGCCTCTTCCACTCTTTTGGAAATAACATCTTGGTATTGTTTTTGTTGCATTTGTTGCGGTATTCTAGAAACCTGTTGAGCTCATTTTTTCAAAGATGACAAACTTTGCATACCTGCTCCTGCAACTGGAATAAGTGGCGCTGCTTTTGCCATACTTGTAGAGAATTTCTCTATGGAAGAAGCTATACCTTCTGTTATTTTTGATGATTTCAATGCAGCGAATACTATCACCCACATAAATCATATACCAAAAAGATTACTAATAATTCGTCATATCCATTTTCCTAAATCTTTCAATAATCCACCTGTTGATTTATCATTTTTTGCTAGTTCTATTTCTATATCTGTACCTTCTTTGATAGAACAAACTAATTTCCTTTCATCTTTATCAGGACTTGGCTCACAACCAAAATGAGAAAGCAATTTAGGTCATTCTGCTCCAGTGTCTACCTGACTTTTGTGTAATGCATTCATAAATACTAGTGACATACTAAGAGCAAATGTCACAAATACTGGTAAAAATATAAGGGTCAATACTCCTGTCAAATTATAATCCTTTAGATCTTTGAATCATGTAATAGCTGTAAAAAGAAATATAAGTGGAGAAAAAACTATTATCATCCAAAGCAAAATAGCTCTCACTACCAAGATAATACATAATGTAATTAGCGGTATCAATAAAGCAATTAGAAAAATAGCTTTCATAATAGTAATACTTACATTAGTAGCAGGAGTCATAGATGACTCATTTTTTGCAACTTGAGAACTATCCATAAGAGATTGAAATATAGACACAAAAGGACCTGTAAGATTCTTCATATTATCTAACATATCATCCTTTGAGATAATACAATTAGGATGGTCTTCATTTGTTATTTGCGTTCATTTTGTAATATGCTCAGTATCTGAATAATACTTATAAACCATTACATCTTCTAATTTTCCTTTATCATAGCAATCATTTGCTGTTGCTTTATTTCCATTTACATCAAATACACAAGGTTCATATTTACCACATAATTCCACCTTGAATTTACTTTCAGAATTGGTAGGAGCCAAAGTTATCGTTACTTGAGGTATAGCAATATCCTTCATAGTATCGTCTACTTTCATAGGCAGAAGCCCTACAGCATATGTAGTGATAGTAGAAATATCAAGCAATGCTCCTATAATAAACCAACTAGCATTGACTAATACACTAGCCAATACCATCTGTGGGAGAATTTTGGCAGGGCTGAACTTATCTTTTTGGATACCCCAAAAATAAGCCATGATGGCGACTATAAAAAGAAATCATATAAAGAAATTAGCAAAAGTTCTCATCATATTCCATATACCCCAAAGACTTTTGTCTAATCCTATAAATGTTCCATATATTACATCATTATCTGTAAATGTTCCTGCTAATACCATGATAGGCCAGGTCATAGCGTATAATCACTGGCTTACTTTATTCAAAAGTACTGATGTTTTTTCTCATTCTTCTTTATTAGTTTGTATCTCTGCATTTGCTAGTGGGTCTGCGTGGGCAACTTGAGGTTGTACAAAAAATCCTCATACGAAGATACTTGCACCTACTATAGCTAACCCTAACTTTTTAAACATATATACTAATTAAGTTATTAAACAGATTCTAACCTCTATTACTAATAATATCTATTACATCACATTATTCTAAAGATTTTTTCATTAATTTCAATATAAATAATATTAGTAAAATACTTTTTTATATAATTACTTCTTTTTTCATTGCATTCAATCTGAAATATCTTGAAGTTTCTTATTTAATTTATGTCTTCTTCCAGCATCTATATTCTCAGGTACTCTTTGTAATTGTTCTCATACTGCTTCCAAACTACCCACACTTTGTCACATAGGCAATATAGGTGCAGTCTTCAGACTTCATGATACCAAATTCTTCATCGTTCCTCATATTTTATCAGTAATCTTATTCATCTTCATAGCAGCCAAAAATATTACCCATAATATAAATGAACATAAAACATTTATTATTATCCATCCAAACCACCTACTAAGGTTTTTCATATCAGAAAAAAGTCAAGTTGTTTTTCCTGTAGGTTCTCCCTCTAATTTTATTTTCAATAATTCATAATTGCCTTCTACTTTTTCAGGATTAGGAAATACAACTTCACCTTCTCATACTTTGAAATCTAGATTTTCCATAAGTCATTTATCTTCACCCATTGGTATAAGCTCAGTAAGAGCACTTATGAAAACCAATCATATTACAATACCAAAAACTAATACTACAGGCATAAATATAATAGATAAAACATTATTGAAACGTTCTCTTACCTTATCTCATCATACACCAAGTGTATAAGCTCCTAATATCAGAGGGGCAAATCAAATAAACATCCATAACATAAAAACTCTAACTATAGCAACTATAGCAATTCAAAGTAATGGTAATATAAGCATAATCAAAACAATAAGCTTAATTGCTGTGACAAATATTAAATCTTCATCTGTAGTATTATTTCATATATGAGAAGCATCATTCACAAATCTAAAAAGACCAAACAAAGGCCCCGTAAACCCATCTGATCCGCTTTCTAAATCTTCCAAAGTAATTCCTTCTTTTGGAGATTTCAAAGTTTTACAGTCTTCTTTAATTTTACCTGCTACCTTAATTCATTCTGTACAACTCTGTAAACACTCATCCGCACCAGATATATTCGCTGTTCCATCCCAAGCACACCATTTATAGTCTCAAGGACTTATAGTCGCTTTCTCTTCTAAATTAATAACCGTAGCCATAGCTACCACTCTATTTTTATCAGAGTTTTTGTCTATAAAAGCATCTCACATATGCCCTACAGCTAAAGTAATTATAATAGATAGATCAAGTAAGGCTCATAAAATAAACCAACTAGCATTGATAACAATAGATGCTAAGACAATCTTAGGACCAATACTTTTTATATTAAATTTTTCTACATTCCAAAAAAATCAAAATATAGCAATTATCATAGCAAAACCTAAAGCATAGTTTGCTACTGTTCTACTTATTTGCCATAAAGCCCATAAACTATAATCCATTCCAAAAGCCGTACCATAAACGAAATCTGTACCCAAAGCTTTTCCAGCGATTATCAATAAAGGCCATGTAATCATATATAAAATCTGTACTATATTTTGAATTCATGCAACAATTTCGGCACTAGAAGAAGAGTCCGCGGCGTAAACGCAACTTGTCAAAAAGAAAAATCATATCAATAAAATTAATAGTTTTTTTATACTTTTCATATAATTTTTATAGATTTATAGATTTATAGACTCATAGACTTTATAGACCAATAGATTCACAGATTTATAGTATTTAACTATTTACCTATGAATCTATCCAATCCATTAGCCTTCTCATTATAATAACTTTTTTCTACTTAAAAGTCAAATACATTTTCTAGAGTATTTTTGAAATCCTCTTCTGCCTCATCCATATTATCATTATAAGATATTTCTTTTCCACCTGAAATATTCATAAATCTTTTTAGAACTTCAAATCAAACTAATCTAGTAACATACATACCTGAATCAAATTTCTCAGTATTTATATCAGGAAATAGGTTTAATCTTTTGGTAGTATCTGCTACTGGCTTCAATTCATCATAATTTCATTCACCTTTATTTAAATCTTCCCAAAGAGTAAATTTATTTACTTCTGTAAGTATATCGAAAGTTCTAGTATATATCAATAGAATTTCTCATTTACTTATACTTCTAGATGGATAAAAATATCCATTTTCTCATTTTGTTACACCTTCTTTCCAAGCTGCATATATATATGGATCTGAATAAGCTTTTCCATCTACATCTTTGAAAAACTTCCCTGAATTACTAATATATGTATCCATTTGTTGTTTTATGGAATCATAATCTACATCCAATACACTTCTTCATATAATAGTAATTAATTCTCTTCTATTTATAGTTCTATCCGGTCTTAAGTATCCATTTTCTCATCTTACTACATTTCCATTTACTAAACTTTCTATATTTGAACTATATTCATCTTGATCTGAATAATCTAAGAATAGTTGAGAATTTACAATCTTTGTAAAATAATATTTTTTACTTTCTGCTATGATTTTATACTCTCCAACTCATAATCATTGCAAATCAAATTCTAATTCAGATTTTCAAGCGGATAGTTTTGTAATATAATTCTTTTTATCTGTATGAGTATTTTTCAAATAAACTGTAATATCCTCATCAACTTTTGATGTAAGCTTGTTACCATGTTTATCAACAGGATATATAGTATATTTACTAGGAACTGTTACATAAATATCTTTTCATCATTCAAGATTGATTCCATATATTTCATTTGTAAGTTCTTCATAGATAGTGATTTTATGTTTCTCTACTTTGTCCCCATCTGAAATAATTATATTACAATTTCACTCTCTTACTCATACAAAAGTAATATCATAACTTTCTTTTTCAGGATCTTCTATAAGAATCTTGGTATATTCTAAATTAGAATTTGATGTATTGATAGTAATATTTCATATTCCAGGTGTTACATTTACCGTCAAAGTAAAACTATTATTTAATTTTACTTTACTTTCTATAAGAGATATTTCAGACTCTTCAAGAACCAATTCATCCTCAGCTGAAGAATGAGCTTCTTCATCTTCAGTATCTCAATCCTCTGCTTCTGCATCCATCTTTGCTAATAGTTCTTCTAACAAATTATCATTATCTTCTTCTGTATCTGCTTCTTTATCTTCTATAGTTTCCTCATCATCATCTCCCTGTGTTACTTCATTTTTATCACCATTCTCTGATTCATCTTTATTTTCAGACTCATCATTTTCAGCTTCCTCTTCATCTTCGTCATCATCATTATAATTAACTTTAATTTGATATTTCTCTATAAATGTAATTGGATTTACAGTATATTTCTTTACTCATTCTAAATTATGATACCATCCACTGAAAATTTTCCCATTTACTATATCTTGTAAATCACTTACTTTATTGATTTGTAAATGAAGATGTGCTCCACTACTATTTCCACTATTTCAGATATATCACACAAGTCATCATCTTTTAACTTCATCCCCTATCTCTAGGTCTTTAGGGAAACCATCCATATGAGCATAAAAAGACATATAATAATCTCCACTTATTTTATGAAGAACTCATATAAAGTTACCAAATCACTTATCAGAATGCTTGACTTGTACCACTAATCATTCTGCAATAGAATAAACCGGGGTTCATACATTACCCATTATATCTATACCTGCATGAGTTCCTGTATCAGGAAGCCATATATCATTTTCTGAGTATGTAGCTGTCCAAGTGGCTCTTATCAATCTTCTATATAAACTTATTTTTTTTCTTTCTACGGGATCATCTATACTAGTTCGTAATTGTTGTAAAGTTACATATTTATACTTTTCTATAATACTAGAAACTTTCACAGGAAATACTGTTTTATCTGTACCTCTAACATCATTCCATTGCATAAGTCTAAGTTTAGAATATTCTATAGCTGTTTGTGAAAGGTCAGTAACCTCCACCACTGGCCGTACAGCTCAGTTAAACTTTATATCCTTTGCATTCTTTTCTATACTCACAGATGAAATAACATCTTCTTGTAATATATCAGCTTGGAATCTTCCTATATTATCCATATTGGTTACTGAAAATAATACAGCCAAACTAATCAAAAACATTGATAAAGAGAAAAACTTCATTACCAACCTTCTTCTAGATACTCTAAGACTTTTTGTTCTTATTTTTTTCATATGGGTTTTATTTTTAGTTTTTTAAATGTAAAATAAGTACTTCGGGCAAAGAATGTTGCGGTACTTATTGCACCGCGTAATCTTAATTGCAAAGAATAATTCTCTACGGTTCCCCATGTAACAATATTTATTGGTATTATAATATTAACCATTTTTCTATATTTGTCAAAGAATTATAGAGTTTTTTGATTAAGTCTATTTTATAATTCTATTAATTCTTGTTTTTCTCCTATTTTAGCCATATAAATCAATTTTCAGTCTCTTTCTTCTATGGAATCAACACTATCATAAATTTCTTCTTTATTTTCTTTTCAAAGCTCTACCCATGCTTCTTTATCTCATATATTTACAAAATAGAAAAATCTTTCTCCTTTTTTGACTATAAGACCAACGTTATTATAAATAATATTTTCTTTATTTTCTTTTCAAAGTTCCAACCATCCTTGTTTATTTCATATATCAGCAAAATAATAATGTTTCCCCCGTTTTTCTAATATATTGATACCCACTCTATCATAAATAAATTCTTTCTCTGTAATTTCTTTTCAAACTTCCAGCCATCACTGTTTATTTCAAATTTTTACCTTATAATATGATTTTTCTCATATTTCTACTACTTTTTCTTTATCTATTTCTATAGATAAATCTAAATTTTCTATTATTTCTTCCCCTATTTTTACTTTTAAAGTATCTAACAAAGTTATTTTATTCCCACTTCATATAGAAGGTAAATGATCTTTTTTATCTTGAAATTCCATTATTAATATTTTTATTTAATATAAAATTACCCTTACTAAGGATAATAATAAAGATTATTACTGTTTTGTCAAAAAATAGAATGATTTTTAGTCCGGACTAAAAAACACTTTAAAAAAGAACTGAAATCCCTATAATGAGACAACAATGCGGAGAGAATAAAAACATATCTCTAAAATGAAATACAAGTACGGGTCGCATATATGCGACCCCTACATATATTTCATTTTAGAAACAGAATATCTCCCCTCCGCAAATACATATCTCAAACGCAAAACATTATTTCATATCTTTATATTCTACAAAAACACATGAAAAACAAATACACAACCTTCATAATATTTATATTTATAATAATATTCCGGACTACTTTTTTCAACTGATATAAATTTTATACATTCTCTATATTGGGAGACACTCTAAATCCTACACTGCAAACTATAGCAGGATATCTAAGTTTGGGTAGTATATTTGCATATCTTCTATGATGAGCAATAGCCTATACTTTCCAAAAAAGAGTGATTGTATTGATTGCATCTATATTGACCATCGCATCTATAATATTAGGACATTTTATATGATACAACAATATACGATTAGCTATTGTAGTAAGTTCCGTATGATTTTTCTATTGAGTGTGGGTAATAGTAAGAAATGTACTAGTAGCTGTAGAAATAGAAAAAACATGAATGCAAGATACTACAGTAAATGCTATAGTATCCATATTCTTTATAGCTTTTTTGATAGTATGAGCCATAGTTGGATGATTATTATTTGAAAAACTATGAAACCAGGGGATTTGGGTATTAGTAGCAATGCTAGTCATAGCCTGCGTACTGGCAATATTCTTGAAATATAGAGATTTTGACAGATCTTGAATGATAAGAATAGGATACAAAAAATATTTCCAAGAAAAATGAAAAAGGTTTGTAGAGTCTATGAAAGATTATCTACCAAACATCAAACACATATTTCAAAACTATGCCACAATCATAGTAAGTGCATCATTTTTACGGGCTATCACAACGATTGTATCACAAAAAATCATAGAACATAGTATGATGAATTTTGACAAAACCACAAGTGAGGCAAGTGTATTACTACTCTTCTCAGCTGTATGAGCTATAATATGAAACGCTATTTCTATGAAAATGCAAGCAAAAAGATGGATGTTTTTTAGGATATTTACATATGCATTTGCCTTGTGTGTATTAGTTATACCATTCGTTTGGACAAGCTATAACAATGTAGTTATTATCGCTGTAATATGTTGAATTTTCTTCTGAGCTAGTTCCAATTTGATAGAATGATTTTTCTTTAGGAAAGTATGAGAAAATGATGAGAAAGAATACGGAGCTAGTGTTTATGGATTGGTTTTGAGTGTTGTGTTGTTTGGGATGACTGTATTTTCCAATCTTACAGATAAGCTATGAGCTGAATGGTTCTTCTATTTATCTGCGTTTATGATATTGGGGATAGGGCTTTATATTAGGATGAGTTTGAAGAAGTTGGTGGAATAGGGGTTTTATTTAAAAATATTTTAAAAAAAATGCAAAAGGATGTAATCATATTGTCTACAATTTTTCTATGACCTATACTAATACTTATATTATACTTAATATATTGAATTATATCAAAAATCATAAATCAAACTCATTTTGTAATTCAATGAGATAGTTTATACTTTCATAAACATGATAATAAAAAATATATATGTAATATTAACGATATTTGAAAAATTTGCCTTACAAGATATATATACAGACCCTCACTTATGGAAATATTTGAAAAATATAGGTGGGCTTTTACAAAATTTAATCTTTCTATTTATAATAATAAAAATCAATTAATAACAAAACTGAAACATAATGAATTTTCTGTATGAAAGTTAAAAAAAATATATAAAAAACTTAAACAAATAAATTCAAGTATAGAGTTAACAAGAAAATAAATGAAAGATTCTTTGTTATATAATATATTGAAAAACTTTTACTAATTTAGTAGAAAAAAATGGATATTTTTGTAAGTGGAGAATTTAAAGCTATAGTCCTATGATTATGAATGATATCAAGTTTGTTTTTTTTAATAGATACCAAAAAAAACTATAAAAAAATTATATCAACATCACTTTTATACTGATTTGCAGGTTTTATATTAGGTCTTGTAATTGTCGTAGATTATAGCCCTAAACATATTTTAATTTGAGGTATTGTATGAATTTTTTCTGGTATTGCATTATCTAATGCTATCGAATTCAAAAAAAAAATAATGCCATATGTATCAGAACATATACTTATTATAGCCAGTATTCTTACAATAAATTATTGTAGCCGCAATCTATTAATGTGGGATATAATAGTACCAATTGTAGCAATAGTATTCGCAATAATCACGATTCATATGTTAGTTTGAAATAAAAAAATCTCTAATAAGAGAAAACTTAGTTTATACAAATGGTATTTTATAATTATTCCAATACTACTTATTATTCAAATTCCTGATATAAGTCTATTATTACTATCAAATAGTATAATAAATAATTTAGATTTATTTGCAAAAGGTTATTTATTTACATATACAGTTATACATATATTATACATAATTGATTTAATAGAAGCTTATAAATGAAACGAAACAACAAAAGAAATGAAAAAAAGAATAGCCGAACAGAGAAAACTAATATACTCCAAATTTTCTGATAAACAGATAAGCATAAAAGAACTTATAGTATTAAGTATACTAATAACTTGAGTTATGTTTTTGAATAGAAAATTCCAAGTAACATCTGATGCTGCTATTGTTAATATGATGTTTTTTCTATGAATAACTCGGAATCAATTTATCTTAAAAAAGAAAAACTATTTAATAAAAAATTAACACAAAAAATTTGATGAAAAACTACTATAATTTTCTATCTCTATAACCCAATAACAACATCATGGAAAAACAAATTGAAGAAGCGATTAAACTTATAGTAAACAATTTCCCCCCTGCAGAAGAATTAATTAAACCTACTATCCTCCACTCTATCAAAGTAGGAATGTATCTATACGACCACAATTATAGTCAAGATATCTGTCTAGCTGGTTTTTTACATGATATATTGGAAGATACAGATGTGAAAGAAAAAGAAATAAAAAGTATATTTGGTATAAAAGTATTAGAATTAATCCAAGCAAATAGCACAAATGATGATCTTCCAAAAAATGAACAACTTGAAGAGCTTATAGAAAGGTGTTCAGTATCTGAAGAAGCATTGATAATAAAATGTGCTGATGTTATAGAAAATCATAGATATTGGTCTAGTCAAAATAGAGAGGATGAAGTATTAAGATGCAAAACTCTTGCTAATTTAATAAAAAAACATAAAAAAGATTCATACAATAATATTATTTTTCAAACACTTTTTAAGTTATGGAAATAAACTTTAATTAATTATCATATCTTATGAAAGTCCTTATAGGCTGTTGAGCAGCAATTATAAAAGATAAAAAACTTCTTCTTACCAAAAGAGTTGATTCCAAAAAAAACTACCCTAACTGTCGGACTTTCCCTGCTGGGACATTAGAAGATAGTGATGAAAGTTTAGCATCTGCTGCTGTAAGAGAAGTAAAAGAAGAGGTAAATCTTGATTTCATCCCAAAAGAAAAACTTGGTTTTTATGAAACTAATACTAGCAATTATAGAATCATAGGTTTTATATTTTTATGAGAATGGTCAGGGACAGTTCAAGCTTTAGAATCTGAAGTTTCTGATATAGGCTGGTTTAGTTTTGCGGAAGATAGAAAGTTAGAATTAGCTTTTTCATATATTGAAACAATTGAGGATTTGTATGATAGAAAATTAATAAAGTAAAAAATTGTAGCCCCTCAAGACAATAATAATCAAGCTCTTTTATATATCTTATAAGTTTCTTTTTTTAAAAAGAATAATATGGTATATTTAGCACACATTTTTTGTCTTTACCTAGAAAACATTAATTTTATAAAAAAAATATATATAAATTTAGTTGTATTTATATATATTTTCTTTATGCTTATCTTCAATATATATCTTATAAAGTTAAATAAAAATGGATTTTTTTATAAGCGGAGAATTCAAAGCTATATCTCTATGATTATGAATGATATTAAGTTTAGTTTTTTTAGTCGATATCAAAAAAAACTATAAAAAGGTCTTACTAACAACTCTTTGAGGCTGATTTTTTGGATTTACAATGACCATTATTTCAATCATAGATAGTTTTGAGCCTTCTTTGATCTGACCTATTATAGGAGCTTTTGTTGGTATTGTATGAATCAATGCTATTGTATTCAAAAAAGAAATAATGCCTCATATATCAGAACATATTCTCATTATAGCTAGTATTCTTACAATAATTCATTGTAGTATTAATTTAATCAATTGGGGAATAACAATACCAGTTATAGGAATAGTAATACCAGTTATAGCAATAATATTAGCAATAATTGTAATTTATATGTTAATATGAAAAAATAAATTATCTGATAAGAAAAAACTTATATTATACAAATGATTATTTGTGTTTATTCCAGTATTACTTATTATTCAACTTCCTGATATACTTGGGGTATTATACTCAAATAATTTTATAGATAATATTGATCTTTTTGCAAAAGGTTATTTACTTACATATACAGTTATACATATAGTATACTTAATTGATGGAATGGAAGTTTATAGAAGAGATGAAACTACTGAACAGATGAAAAAAAGAGTAGCAGAAAATAGAAGATTAATATTCTCTAAATTCTCTGACAAACAGATTAGCATAAAAGAAGTTATTATACTATCTATATTAATAATATGAGTTATATTTCTAAATAAAAAATTCCTGATAACTTCTGATACGGCTATTATAAATACTATTTTTTTTACAGGAATAGCTCGGAACCAATTTATATTGAAAAAGAAAAATATTTAATAAAATTCTAGGAAGATATAGAACAATTTTAAGTAATAAATATTTTGAAACGCTAAGTAACTAGAACCTAGCGTTTTTTAAATTGACTTTCTTACAAAAAATTGTATACATAATATATAAATTTAGTAAGACATTATCATTATGTATACTTATACCAGTCATAGTCATAAAGGTTTAAATACTGAAAAAATGCAAGATAAAATCGTCTGTTCAAGCAATAATTGAGAGCAGTTTTTTTGAGTATTTGATGGACATGATGCTATATGAGATTCTAAGCATATAGTTGATTTTATAAGTCGTTATCTTATGGATATTTTCTGGGAAGAAAGAAAAGAATATGGTGAATCGGAAAAATTCTTGTATGCATTATTCAATCAAATACAAATACGTGCAATACAAGAAGGACTGAAAGGTGGAACTACCGCTAGTATACTGTTTTTTGATAAAGAATGAGCTCATTGGAGAGCTAATGTTGGAGACTCTCCCATATATGGAGTAGAAGACACAAACATCAAAGATTTAGTATGATCTGATTATTATCATAATGTAAAAAATATTTTTGTAAATGGAGAAGATAAAAGACTATGAAGATTATATAATAGTGATGAAATGAAAAAAATTGTAAAATCTCATTATTTGAATAATGTAAATATGACGAGAACTTTATGAGACACTAGCAAAACATTATCTGGTGTTTGCAATATTCCTTTGATCAAGCAAATAGAACCCAGATATGATAGGTATATTATAACATCTGATGGAATTAGTGATTCTTTTTCTATAGAACAGATAATGAGCATCATAAATAAAGCTCCTAATTTTTCACTATGAATACAAGGTATTATAGATAGCTATGAAAAAGAAATCATAAATATATTCCGTACAGCTGAAGAAGGAGATTTAGATTCTTACTATCGTGATAATGCTAGTATTTTATGAATAGAAAAACAAGAAAAACCTATAGAAAAGCTATTCAATTCAAATCTAATCAATGTTATAAATTCTAAAAACAAAGAAATTGAAGTAAGTCAGATAGGAAATGCAATACTTCTAAAGTGAAAAAATTGAAATCTAAAAGATAAAAGCTATTTAGAATGAAAATATGTAGTTATAACAATTGATAATTGTGTTCCTATATTAGTATGGTGAGACCTAGATACTTTCCCACGACATCATGATATAGCTAAATTCTATTTGGGAAATCTTCTATGATTGGAAGTAAGAGATTTAGACTTGGAAAGACCTGAAGATACAAATTTCGTGAAAGAAGAAGGTAAATATTTTTCAGATATATTATGAGGATGATATTTAAAATTATATGGACAAAATAGTCCTAAAAACTTTTTGTATGGCTATAGTCAACAATTCGGTGGCTGAGCTAAATTAATAGCTAAAAGTATTTGTAAGGATTCTAATATTACTTTAAAATATTAATATTTTCAGGCAATATATAATAAATAACTTAATAATAATAAATAGTAAAAATATCACTCTCAATAATAAATCAGAATTCAAGTTTCATTATAGCCCTAAAAAACTCATTCCCATTTTTTGACATTTTTTAATTTTTATATATAATCAAAGTATTAATTTTTATATATTTATAAAAAAGCTAAAATGACTGAAACTTTATGACAACATGAATCAAATGAAGAAACAACTTCATCATCAGAAACAATGAAATCTCCTGATATCGAATTTTTACTTGAAGGAACTTGGAGTTATATAGTAGATATATACTGAAAAGATATAAATAGGCAGCAAAATCCTCTTTCTGCAGTAGAAACTCAAAAAAGAATTAATTTAGCCTTGATGAAAGTAAATGCACAATGAGGAAAATTAATTAAAATACTAGAATTAGAAGTAGAATGAGAAAAATGAGTTGGAATGGGTAGACCTCCTCTTCAAAAAGTTTTTATGTTTGTAGTTGATAAAGAGAAATAAAGTGATGATTATAGCAAAGGATCTCGTTATGTAAAGTGCTAAATAACATAATTTTAACTATATTTTTATATATTTTTGAAAAAACAGTAAAATGACTGAAACTTTATGACAAAGTGAATCAACTGAAGAAGTAAATTCATCAGAAACTACTAAACAACCTGATATCAACTTTCTACTAGATGGAATACATAGTTATCCTGTAAAAATACATGATATAGATTGATGGTGAAAACAAAAACTCCTTACTGCTGAAGAAATACAAGAAAGATTAAATGAAGTATTAGAGAAAATCAATATGCAATGATGACGTCTAATACAAGTATTGCATATGGAAGCTAAATGAAAAGATGATCCATCTTCAGATAAACCTAGAAAAGAAAAAGTTTATATGTTTATAGTAAATAAATATAACCCATTTGCAGACCCATTGATGAAATAATTCCTTCGATTTGTAATATATAAATTATAATATTATCATATCAAAATGTATATAAAGTCTGACAATGAAGAGATTGAATGATTTCAAGAATGAAGTCTTGGAACTTGATTATGAAATCAAACAAATAAAGTTAACTGAAATACATCAAAAGAAATTTCAGCTAATTTTTGATTTGTAGATTGGAAGAAAAAATATGGAATTACTATAATGGAAGATAGATCTATTTATGGACCTGATAGACCAGCACAATACAGTAAAACCCCTGAATTTACATATAACGATACTGATGAAAGTATTTTAGAGACTGAAAAACAATTTTTGAGTGAATATTTTGGAAAACCATTTTCTGTATATGAACATCAAGAAATTATTCTATCTATAGTAGACAAAATAGTGCAAGAAGTTATAAATGACTCTTACAAAAAATTTGCGAATATTATAATTATGGAAAAAAATGATTTTGAACACTATAAAGAATCTTTTTCAGAAGGCGTAAAAAAAGATAGGGGTATATCTGGAGATTTTCATGGAATAAATCTAGGATGATTGATAATTATTCAAGATGCAGGAGGTGATAGCTGTTTTCCCCTATTATTTCACGAAATATGACATAACTTATATCCAGATGAACACAATAATTATCTTGATGAATTTAGGGCTATGTATTTTCAAATACTATGCACAAAGAAATTAGAAGCAGAATTAGTGAAAATCGGTGTAAATATGAGTTATCCTGATAATTATTACAAAGATACACCACTACCTAGCAAAGACCATAGAAAAGCTTTTGATGATGCTAGAGTATTATTTACATTGCAATCTCACTATGATATGATAGTAAAATGAAATGAAAAATATGAAAAAATATTGCAATCCTTTCTAAAAAAAGTAAAACAAAGTCAGAAATCCTTTAAGTAAATTATAAATTCAGGAAAAATATGACTACAAAATGTATATTGTTTGATGCAGATGGAGTTATAATAAACACAGAAATGTTTAGTGTTCAATACGAAAAAGAATATGGAGTTAGTAGTGAAGAACTACTACCCTTTTTCAAAAAAGATTTTCTCCAATGTCTTATCGGTAAAGCTGATCTCAAAGACACACTCAAACCTTGGTTATCCAAATGGAAATGGGAATGAACTACAGAAGAATTCCTAAAGTTTTGGTTTGAATCAGAACATCATATTGATAAATGAATGGTTGAAATTATAGAAAAATTGAAAGAAAGATGAATCAAATGTTATCTTGCCACAAATCAAGAAAAATACAGAACTGAATATATGAAAAATGAAATGTGATTTGGAGAACTTTTTGATTATGTATACTCTTCCAATGAGATATGACACAAAAAACCAGACCAAGGATTTTATAAGTCTATTTTGGATGAATTAGAAAATAATCATAATATCCATCCTAATGAAATTATGTTTTTTGACGATTCAAAGAAAAATGTAGAAGAAGCTAACAAACTGGGGATAAATTGATATTTTTATACAAATTTAGAAGAATTTAAATCTATTATAAATCCTATTTTCAAATAATTTCTAAATTATGGACATAAACTGAAAAATTAATATTTAGATTTACAATATTTTTATTATTATTCTTTTTATTAAGATGCAAAACCTCTTAAATAACATCCTAGAAGCAGCAAATACCTTTGATTTTTGAGTAGCCTTATTTGTATTTTTAGCATATATAATAGTCGATGGTTTGTACGCGAAATACACACTTGATGTAGCTAACTATAATGCATACAAAGCAGCAACCACAGGCTCTATTATCCATTTATTTTTAGCTTTTGGAGTATTGAGTTACACTCAAAATTGGCTGTATATTATACCTCTTGCTATAGGATCATGGATTGGTACATATATAGCTGTTAAAAAAGCTAAGGAAAAGATAGATAGCAAAGCAAATAATAAATAGTTAATTACAAAACAATAAGATTTGATTTTCTATATCTATTTCTTATAATGCAATTTAAATTTATTTTATATAATCGTATTACAAATGAAAAGAATAATTATAAGTTTATTAGCATTTATCTTAGTATCAACAAATATTTTAGCCTGGGAGGATTGTCCATATGGTGAAGTAGATGAAGCATACCCTGGGACTTGTTCTAGATATGTAGACACAGATAAGGATTATATTTGTGACCTTTCACAAACTAGACCTGAAGATAGAGTTTTAGACGCAAAAGAAGAACTTATAGAAGCAGTAGCTATACCTACTGTAGAACCCGTAACTATACCTACTATAGAAGCTCCTGTAGAGGAAAAAGTACATTGTGGTAAACATACAGAAGCAGAAATCGCTGCAAATGAAGGAAATTATATAGAAGAAGAAAAAACAGAAATAGAATCATGTTCTGGAAAAGAAAACCAAGAAACAGTATGATGTTCTACAGAAGACGAATTTCATGATATTATCAATGGAAGAGAACTAAAAGAAAAAACTGTAGAAGAAGTTGCAAAACTTTATGAAATAGATGCAAATACATATGCAGCTGCTTTATCTAATCATTACGATACTACTGTAAGCCCTAGTACTTCCTTTCAAATATTACATGATGAAATAAGACTAGAACCAAGTACCGCAAAAGACATTGCGGCAAGTATCAAAACTGGGGAATATATAGAGAGTGAGAAAGAAATCATAAACTTAGAAGAAAATGATGAAGCAAATGATAAAGAAAAAGTTGGAAATACAGAAGCCGAGACAAAGGTTAATATAGAAGAAATAAATGAAAAAAATGAAGTTATAGAAGAAACTCCACAAACAGAATGAAAATACATTTACCATCTTTTACCTATCACTTTAGTTTTAGGAATCTTATATACAATTAGTTATATATTAGCTGAATCCAAAACAATAAAACTAATAACCCATAGAAGAATTTGGAATGTATTATTACTAATTTCCTTCCTTATATCTGGTATATTAGGTGTATTATTGATTATAAGTATTAATTTTGGAATAAGATTCTCTCTACCATTCAATAGTCTTTTCTGGCATGTAGAAGCTGGTATAGTTATGTTTGATATTTGTATGATTCATATTTTCGAGCGTAGACAATTTTTTCTTAATATGATTAGGAAAGGGTCTTAAATTAGTAAAAAAATGATAAATATTTCTCAGAAATAATTAAATTATATAATAATTAACTATGGATCTAAAAGAGCTTTGGAATCAAAAATGGAAAAACATTTCAAAACAACTTCCTGAAACAGACTTTGCTAAAAAATGTTCAGATTTTTTGAAAGAAAAAGAAAATAAAAATCTACTAGAAATAGGTTGTGGAGATGGAAAAGACTCCATATATTTTGCAGAAAAATGATTTGAAGTAACTGCTTTAGATTTCTCCCAAGAAGCTATTTTCAAGCTTGAAAATAGAGTTAAGGAAAAAAATATTAAAAATATAACTACAAAAGTTCAAGATATTAGAAACATGGATTTCCCTGAAGATAGTTTTGATATAATATATTCTAACCTAAGTTTACATTATTTTAATCATAAAGATACCGTAAAAATAATTAAGGAACTATATGGGCTTTTGAAAAAAGATGGATATATTTTTATAAAATGCAAATCTACTAAAGATAGATTATTTTTAGAATGAAAAAAAATAGAAGAAAAATTATATTTAGCTAACAATAAAGAATATAATTTTTTTGACGAAGAATATATAAAAACGCTACTTGAAAATCTAGAAATAATTTCTATAGAAAACTCTTCTTCCGAACTTTTAAATATGGATAATAAAACAAATAAATCACATTTTATAGAAGCTATAGCAAGGAAAAAATAAGTTTCCTATTGAATTAGAGATATAATTTACTAAAATATAATCAAATTTTAACTTTAATAAATTAAAAAAATATGAAAAAACATCTAATATCAATATTTATTATCATTGCATTGACTACAATTCTTTCAGGATGCTGGTTAAAAAATGATAATAAATCAGAAAATCTTGATAAAGATACAACAACTACGAATAATAACATTGTATGAGATAAAGGTGGAAAAGACAATCTTACAAATACAGAAACAGATACTAACTATGAAGAATGAAATGAAGAATGAAATGAAGAATGAAATGAAGAAGTTTGAATCAAAACAGAAATAAGTGAGAATAAAGAATATGATATATTGAATATAGAGGCTCCTATGGAAGAAACACCTGTAGAAACTGAAAATCAATTTGAAAATGAGCTAATAATAAATGATATATATACATGAGATAATTTTGTATTTACAGGAGAGATAAAAAATGAAATAGTATCTTGAGATATACAAGGATTTACATGAGAAATTTTGAAACCTAATACAAATATAGTAATTGAAGATATAGTTCCTGAAAAAATATATCTATGAACTGGAGAATCAATAAAAGATTTTAACAATAAAGATATATGAATCTCTCTAAAATATAAGGGGTCTGAAAAATCAAACATAGAAACTACAAATAATACAATAAAAATTGATAGCTCTATTAAGGGATTCGATTGATTAGATCAAGATAGTCAGGACGTTATTGAAATATATAGTAAAGACTCTAATAAATCATTTGAAGAAGCAGTGAAAAACATGATTACAAGTAAAAATCTATCTATAGACCCAGATAAGTGTGAATTTATAATACAGGAGAAAGAAGGAAATAAATATCTAACTATTTCATATACTGAAGAGATAAATTTTAATACTGATAAATGTCTAGAGGGTGATCAATGACCAGAATGTATAGATGATACAATTGAAGAAGGAAATAAAGAAATTATAAAAGCTTGTAGTGAATTTGAAAAATGACCATACAATAATTATTTTATTTACCAGCCAAAAAACACAACAAACAAATTCATTTTTATAAAACATATTGAAGGTTTCGAAGCTCCACCTTGGGATATCGATTCTATAAAATTATCTGATTAGTAAATAAGAATTTAAGGTAAATTTAAGGTAAATAAATAAAATATAATAAAATAAATCCCACATTCTATCATACTACACTTACTATAGTGTTCTGAATGGTTGGATTGTTTTACTGTTGTAATTTATATTATATGCTAAAAACATCTACCAAAATAAGTTTGAAATTTACAATATTCACAGTAGTAATACTAAGTATTTTTGGCATTATCATAAATACTATATTCTTCGTAAGTTGGCACAACAAAGCTAACTTAGATCTCAGAAAAAAAATAGAGACAATAGAGGGAAGACCTAATATAGTAGAAAAAATAATAGAACAAAGATTCAGTAGAAGTTTTATGTTTCCAAAATGATCTAAAGAATCTACAATCATCAAAGATAATATAAAATATAAAAATATAGCAAAATTAGAAGATTACTATATTGTTTTTATAGAAGGAAAGGAACAAATATTTGTAATGAATGTTACTCCACAGATGGACTGACAAGACTCCCTTTTGAAACTTATGTTTAGACTTACTATTATATTATCTGTAATAGCATACCTTATTTCTATACTATTTGTCAAAACATCTCTAAAAAAACTAAATGAACTTGTAGCACATACAAAAAACATAAATATCAATAAACTTGATAAAATAAATATGGAGGGATCTCCTAATGATGAAATAAAAATAGTAGCTGATAGTTTAGATAAATCTTTGAGTAAAATAGCTGAACAAACTAATGCTTTGAAAGATTTTGTATCTAATGTTTCTCACGAATTCAAAACCCCACTTATGGTAATAAATAGTGATATAGACTACTCTATAAAGTCAAAAGAATATGAAAAGTGACTACAAAATATCAAAAAAACAGCGAAAGAACTGAATGAACTTATAGAACATCTAAATTTCATAACAAGACTTGAAGATATATGAAACCTTGAACTAAAAGAAGAAAACTGTTCTAATATAATAAATGAAATAATAGAAAAAATAGAAACAAATAACCAAGAGAAAAAAATTATAATAAACAAGAATATCCAAGAAAATGTACATTGGAAAATACATAAATCAAGTTTTGAAATGATAGTAAAAAATCTTCTATGAAACGCTTTCAAATATACTCCGGTACAAGGAACTATAGAAATTTCACTTAATGAAAACACTCTTTCTATCAAAGATAATGGTGTATGAATTGATTCTGAAAATATAGGAAAAATATGGGAAAGATTCTGGAAAGAAGATTCTTCTAGAACAGAAAAAAAATCCTACTGACTAGGTCTTTATCTAGTGAAAAAGTTAGTAAACAAACATAATTGGACTATCACAGCCAAAAGTGAGAAATTACTTTGAAGTTTATTTATTATAGAAAGATAGTTCTTCATTTATGTTTTCATTAAATTTTTTCCTTTTTTGAAATTTTATTTATTTTAGAAAGCGTCTTGTTTAAACATATCTACATAAGAATTAAGCTCTCCATTTGAAAACGGAACCCAAAAATATCATTTTTGATATCATATTTTTTCTAATTCATTTTGATTTTCTATAGTGTTTTTTGCAATAAATAAACTACCAGTTGGTCATACAAAAGCTAAAATAGAGTTGTTTGATGCAAAACGTCATATATTATCCATACGTTCAGCCTCTCCATATTTATCAATAGATGGAGAAACAACACCCTCCTGTCAGCGCAATGTGATATATTCATGTCAGTCTACAGAGATATATGGAATTTCCAAAGCATAAATATCATCTATACTAACCCCTCTTTTTTTGGCCATAAATGCCATATTTTCTTTCTGGATTAGTTCCTTTTCCTCAAAAGATCCCCTTATTAATTCTTCTAAAGAAGAATCATAATCTTGCTTTATTTCTATTCATTTATCATCTAAATGATTAAAAACACTATTCAAAACATATGCTACATGTCTTGAAAAACGCTGTAAAATTATTTTGTTTATGCTTTCATCAGAACAACTATAAGACTCTTTATATAATTTCTTTAAACTTTGATCACTACCTACATTTGTAAAATGAATATTCAATCATAATACTATATGAAACTCTCCATTCTGAATAGTAATAAAATATTCCCTATCTCAGCCTATCATACAAAAAGCCTTTCAATCAATTCTTCAGAATTCAAATTTATTTTTTATAATCTCTTTCCATTCTTCTGGTAATTTATAAATTTTTCCAATTCATTTCAGTTCTTCTGGTAAATCTATTTTTTTATCATCCCAACTAATTTCATTAAAATCTTTTCTCCATAGACTAGAAAGAGTATCACTAAGTTCCTCTTCTACTAAATGTAAATCAGGTCATATCGTCTCTAGTTTTCACATAGTATCTCCAAATTTTACTTCTTCTAAATTCAAAGGTTTTCATGCCTCCTCTAAATTTCAGAAAGTTTGATTTTCTTCTAGTGTTTCATCATCTCTTTTATTTGAATCCATTGAAAAATATTTAAAATATAAATCTATTAAACTTAATTATAAATTTTTTCATTATTTTGTCAAATAACAAAATCACTTGATATTAAAAAAGTTTTTCCTATAATTTTATTAAGGATGTTTTTTTATTATTAACTAATAACATCATGAAATCATTAACAAAACTACTAATCGCTTTATTTGGTCTTTTATCTATCTTAGGTTTAGGTTTGGTTCTAGCTACTAGTACTAGTTCTAATAACTGATACAATGCTCCTATTACAGATAATAACCTAAATTTCAAAGCATCTCTAGATAACGGAAAAGTTTACACTTCTTGGAATGTGTTTTCAAAGGAACCCTTGAAATGGTATAAGGTAATGAGATCTACTACTAATTCTAATCCTGTATACCCAGAAGATAGCTATATCGCTGCTATAAGCAATATGAATACTACCTCGCATGTAGATAGTAGCCCAAAAACTGCATACTATAGAGTGTGTGCTATTACAACATACAATAATAGATACTGTAGTAATGTAATAAAAATAAGCTATGAAGCTGCTGCTGATAAATATGAATGATATGCAAAATCAAGTTGATATACTACTATACCTGACAACAATATGAATTTTTCTGCTAAAATATACAATGAAAAAGTATATACTAGTTGGAATAAATATGGTCATAGTGAAACTTTCAAATACTATAAAGTAGTAAGATCTACTACTAATTCAAATCCTGTTTATCCTGATGATGGTTATATCAAGGCAATAGGAAATATATCAGATATTACTTATTTAGATGCTAGTCCAAAAGTATGATATGCTTACTACAGAGTGTGTGCTATCACAGAATGAAATCTTAGATACTGTAGTAATGTAGTAAAACTATATGTTAGTGGAACTACTAATGATGAAAATACAGGAGATTCAGATGACACTAGTAATTATAGCTATGATAATGCTATACAACTTACTCAAGAAATTAAAGACAAACTTGATTCTATTATAGAAACTTTTATAGGGAAATTAGAAAGTAAATATGAAGAAAATTCTGATAGAGCTAACTATATAGATAAAGTTATAGATAATCTAGAAGCTTTGAATTCTAAAAAACCTAGATTAAAGAATGTAGTTAATTATCTAGTAGATTTATTAGAAGCAAAAAGAGATGTTTACGATAATGGATTAGATGAAATAGAAGATATATTTGATGTATAATAGTTCTTTGAGAATTATAATTAACTAATTACTAGTTATTACAATCAATAATACTTTTATACTTTCAGTTATTCAAAAAAAGATAAGGGAATTTATATTTCTCTTATCTTTTTTTAGTCTTAGACTTGATTTCAAGTATATAATAGTTATTATTAATTTTTTATTTAGAGAAAAAAATAATATTTTTTTACTTTAGCTAAAAGTAATTTAAAAACACAGAAGAAGCTAACTTAACTATACAATTCTTATTTTCTAGTAACTCTTAATTCCAATTACCGAACCAAAGAAAACTCCTTAGCTAGTATCGAAAAAACTTGATTAAAATAATTTTACAGATACCTCGTAGAACTACGATGGTTTTCAATTTTACACTTTACATTTAATTAACTATGTATAAAGATATTTCAGACAAAATACAAGAAGCAAATAATATTATTATATTTGGACATGACAAAATAGATGGCGACTGTATATGAGCCTGTATATCTACAAAAAATTGGATATTAAGACAATATCCTAGCAAAAAAATCGATATATATACACCAACTGAAGTACCTCAAATGTTTGATTTTATAATAGGAAATGAGAAAATAATATATTGAGAAAATAATAAAATAAAAGAGGGAGATTCTGATTTAGCGATATTCTTAGATTGTGGAGCTATAGATAGAATATGAGCTACTTATGAAAACAATAAAGAAATAATAGATAATATGTTCAAAATAAATATAGATCACCATATTTCTAATATAGGTTTCGGGGAAATCAATGTAGTAGAAGCTAATAAACCTTCAAGTTGTCAGGTAGTATATAAAATCATGAAAGATATAAACAAAAAATCTATATCTCCAAGTATAGCTACTAGTCTATTGACTGGAATTATGATGGATACTCAAAACTATAGTATCAAACCTACTGACAAAGAATCTTTTGAAATAACAGCAGAGCTTATAGAACTATGAGCAAGAAGAAAAGATATACATGATAAATTATTTGGTAGTAAAAAATTTGAAGATATAAAAATGATTTGATTCTTATTGGAAAGAATAAAAAACATCAAATACAAAGACTTTAGTTGCTATTATACATATACAACAATAGATGAAATAGAAGCGAAATGAGCTGACAACAAAAAGTCTGAATGATATAAATGAGAGGTAGTAACTATGATGAATCAAATAGATGATGCAGATTTTGTAATAAATCTAACTATAGATAATGCTGAAAATCATACTAAAATATCATTTAGATCAAAAACCTCTTTTGATGTAAATAAATTTGCTAATTGAGTATGAGGAGGGTGACACAAAGGGGCATCAGGGGCTAAACTTAACTATGCAATAAACCCTGAAGAAATAGAAAGCCTAATTAAATGACTGATAAAGAAATATGAAATCGCTGAGGGAATATAGAAAATATCGCAAATATAAGAATATAGTACGGGTCGCAGATCTGCGACCCCTTCTTGAAAATTATATTTGCGATATATCTTATCTCTTCCTCAGCAAACACATATCTCAAACGCCTAACCTATCAGCGCTAAAAGACACATGTATTATTTTACATTTTCAATTTTACATTTGATTAAATGTCTAATCTAAAAAATCTATCATCCTACGACTATAAACTCCCTAGAGAGATGATAGCCCAAGAAGCTCACTTACCTGCTGATGAATGTAAACTTCTTATAAATAACAAATGAATAATCAAAGATGCTATATTTTCAGATATAGCAGATATTTTTGATAAAAATACAGTACTATATTTCAATAATTCCAAAGTTATCAAATCTAGAATCCCTTTATCTTGAAGTAAATATACTAATTCTCGATGACGTGAATATAATATAAAAAACGGTGAAATTTTTTTCCTAAATAAAATAAGTGACAACCAATTCGAAGCCCTTGTCAATCCTGGGGAAAAATTTAAATTAGAAAATAAAATATTTTTTCCTAATGATATTTATTTTGAAGTAATCAAATATACAAAAAAATGAAGAATCCTTCAAATAAACAATACTAATATAGATGAATTTCTAGAACAATATGGACTTATGCCGCTTCCTACTTATATTTCTTACAATAAAGACAAAGAAACTCCATATCAGCCTATATTTGCAAAAAATCCTGGTTCAGTAGCTTCCCCTACTGCTTCTCTACATTTCACTGAAAAATTATTTCAAAAACTAACTGATAAATGAGTTAATTTCAATTACCTTACTCTTCATATATGACTTGGAACTTTCCAAGCTGTAGATACAGAAAATATAGAAGACTTCAATATACATTCTGAAAAAATCGTGTTAGATGATTCAGTTTTTGATAATATATACGACCATATAATCTCTGGGAGACAGATAATATGAGTAGGAACTACCAGTACTAGAATACTGGAATCATTACCTTATTTATGGATAAGTTTAAAAGAATATCATAATAATACATCTACAAATAGAAAGGAAGTAGCCTTATTTTGGGATGAATTAACTAAGAAAATAAGCACTGAGAAAGTTAATGAATATATACACGATATAGAGTTTGGACCTATAAGTTTCAATACTAAATTATTTATATACACTTGATTCGAATTTCGTATTATCAAACATATGATAACCAATTTTCATCTACCAAAAAGTAGTTTACTTATGATGATATCTACATTTATGGGACATAAGAATATGTTGGATACATATCAACATGCTATAGAAAATAATTATAGATTTTTCAGTTTTGGTGATGCTATGTTGATTTTGAAATAAAGAATTATAAATATAGTGATATCCACTCTCATATAGGGATTTTCATTAATTTCTTCTTGATTATTATCAAGAAAATAATATAATTGTTTTATGACTAAAAAAATTATAATTACTTCTGGAATTATTTTGATTCTAATAGGGCTGTTTTTTTTATTTTCTCAAAAAAATAATCCATCTACAAAGAATAACTCAAAAGAAGATATAATATCAGACATTATAGAACCTACAAAAACAATCAACTATGATGACTTAGGAATAAATCCTAATGATTATGAAAGTTTCACTTGATTTTTGGTAGAATTAGAGAATTTTACATGAGTTGATGTAAAGGTAACTGAGGAAAACTTTGTAGCATGTAAAAAAAATGATGATGGTACTATTACTTATATACCTTTTAGACAGTGAGATATAAATTCAGATATTTTTGCTTCAAAAACGAATAAAAACCTTGCCATAATAGATATATATCAAGCTTATAAAGATGATTGTTTAGCAGGTTCTAAATGAAGTTCAGCTTCTCAGATTGTTATTTTTGAAGAAGAAGTATGACATTCTGAAACAAGTACTATAAATGATATACATTCCAAAAAAACTAACATAAATAGACTTATAAAAGAACTTGAAAATGTATGAAAAAACTCTAACAACAAAAAAGAACTTCTTTCTTATCTTTATGAATTTAAATGAGAATATAAGAAAGCAGCAATAAATAGAGCAAAGAATTGTAAAGAAGACTCAGAGTTATGTGATAAAGAAGTAAAAATCACTATAAGAGGAAAAATTTTAGATCAAGATAATAATCCTATAGAATGAGCAACTATAAAATTTTTGAACAATACTAAAGCCCAAGTAAAATCTAATGAAAAATGACTTTATTCTATGACTTTTAAATATTTTCCTTTTTCTCATCTAAGATTCAAGGCTTCTATAAACGGATACTCTGATGGTTTCAATACTATTGTTTTCAATACTTATACAGATCCAAATTGGTGAAATCGTAAAGAAGAAAATTTTACATTACATAAAGCTCATAAAACTTATTCTGTAGATACAAACTCTAATGAAAATATATCTACAAAAGATAAAAAAGACTACTATTTATTTGAAACTAAACAATCTAAATATTGGGTACCAATAGATTGATTATATTTCGAAGATGGAATGGCTTACGAGGGCGCAAATTTTGATGTATATTTGTATGAATTTACAAAACAAAGCAATATGGAAAGTCTTTTAAATAATGACACATTCAATCCTGTCTATTGATATGTAGGAAATATAATGAAAACTTTTGGTATGCCCTATATCCAATTTATAGATCAAGATACTAAGAGAGAATTATTTGTAAAATCTTCCAATCATATTATATTAGAAAATCAAATATATCATATGCAAGAACTTTATGATAATGCTGACAAAATTTATGAAGCTCTTACAGAAGAGGATATGGAATATTTAGTAGAAGTATCAAAAGAGGAATGAGGGTACCCTATTGATTTTCAATGGCTTACAGAAAATGAGTTTCTTAGATGGCCTGCATGGTGGGTTTTAGATAGAAAAAAATGAATTTGGGAGAATATATGATGTAAAGTAATAAACAAAGATTGATTAGTAGAGCTTCCCTTTTATTCTATCAATGAATAAAAGAATTTCATTTAAAAAAAACACTTAATACTTATTATTAATAGTAATACAAAATTTATTCCTTTAAATAAAAGATTATGAATATCTCTCTTTTGAAAAGCATTTATATTAAAATATTGTTTTTATGTTCACTTTTAGTAATTGTCTTCTCTTACTTTTATTTTACAGCTACTACTACATCTGCAAATCCAGATTACATTTGTATAAAAAATGTAAATCGGCCATGTAAAATAAATTCATGTGGAGATTGGAAAACAAACCACACTAGAACTTGTCGATGAACAAAAGTAACACAAGTAGGTTATTATCTAATTCGTACCAACTGTGAAAGCTGATATACAAAACTTGCTCACTGAGGTAGTAGTGGAGCTAGTGGAAGACAATGAAGTGATTACGTAAGAGCTTCTACATCATGTTCTATAACACAAAGTGACTATGTTAGTCCTGCTGGTAGTAGTGATAATGAATAATAAATTTATAAATAAATTTTGCTAAAAATGAAAAAAATAATTTTTCTTTTGTTGATAACTTTTTCTATATTTTTTCAATCTATTTTTGCAGCTTGTGAAAATCCAGAATATGAATTGACTAATGTTTGTACTACAGACAATTGCTACAATACAGACAAAATAACTGGCGCAGCTATAGATTATAATTATATACTAAAAGATAGTGAGATTATCCATATAGAAAATTTTGAAGATTATATAGAGAATAAACTAGACTGAATTGGAGATAAATATGAAGATGAAAAGATTACTATTAAAAAATTTTGTACATGAAGTGGATGTAAAGACAAAGAAATTAGTATAAGAATTTTATTAAGATATTCTAACTATATTAATATAGCATCTGAATATATAGATGAAGATGATGAGGATGAATGGAACTGAGAGATATATGAGTGAGATTTCAATTTAGAAAAAAGATATAAAGATGGAAAAGATTATTTCTTCCAAAATTATGATAAAATTATGGACCAAGTAGAAAGTAACTGAAACTATGATTTATCAGATATAGATAAATATATTATATGATATACTTATGATGCTAGTGATAAACATATTCTTAAGTTAAAAAATGTATGTGAAAACAATTCTTGTGAAAAAAGTTCTATAAAAGATATAAAAATATCAAGCACAGATTCAATTAAACTACTTAAATGAACAAAAAAAAGTCTTTCACTATATAATAATATATTCATAGATGAAGATTCTATAAATATGAATAAAAACTGATTTATAGCCTGAAATACCTTTTCATTTACTTTGAATGCATATGAAACACTACCTATATGAGAGTGTGATTTATGATACAAATATACAGTATCTTATGCTTATGAATGAGAAGAAGAAATTATATTCTTGGAAGAAAATTTTAATCTTACTGAAGAAGGTGTTTTAGAAGATGTAGAAAACTATCTTTTGAAAGAAAAACAAGGTGAGGATTTATATGCCATAAAAAGTAGTTTATTAGATGATAGACTATTAAAATTAAAAATAATAGAATGAGTTAGACTAAATAAAAGTGGAAGAGTTTATTTTTATTTTGATATTATAAGTCCTACTTGAGAACATTATAAAACACAAATAAATCTATGAGCTATAGATGTGTACCCATCATACCCTGTTGAGTCAAAATCTAGTTTTGAGCTAATATGATTTGATGATAGTATTAATTATTATATAAATGATACTATAATGGGGCGTTTTCATTTGAAAGATAAATATGATAATGTTGTTTATGAGGACCAATTATGAATTAAAATAAAACATGAAACTGATGATGCAAAATTCTATAAAGATGGTGACTATATAGATGGCCCTATCACTGAAGTGAAAAATCAATGAATTTATCCTGATGCTTATTTTGATTTTAAGATAAGATTTGAAGAAGAAGGGTTTTTCAAAAAAAAGTTTTATATTTCTTATCCTAAAAAAGATAATAATAATGAAACTACTTGAGAAGTAGAAGTGCTTGAATTCTATATACTAGAACAATGACAAGTATGAAAATTCATTATTTTAAGCAAAGGTAGTGCAGATGGAGGAGACTTTGATATAACTTGTACTAACCAACCTATAAAAATAACAATTAGATGTACTGGAGATAATTTTAGTGGCTGTCGTCATAAAAATGAAATCTCAAAAATTTTTCCTAACGAATCATCTAACTGAGAATCTTGATTTCTAAAAATAGATGATAGAGCATACAATCTGAAACAATATGCATACTCTATCAATCATATTGATATGACTGCTCCTAATGCTACTTTTAGTAATTTTCCTGAATGATGAAAAATAAAGGCTAATTGAGAACCATTAGAAATATTATTAAAGGATAGTTACCCTTGATGATGTAATGGAAAAGTTGGATATTTATTAAGAGTAAATAATGTAGAAATTGAAAGAGGAACATTAGAATGAGGATCTAATATATCTATAGCTAAATTTATGGAAGAAACTGGAGTAAACAATATTAGATTAGACCTAATAGATCATGCTTGAAATACAAAAACTTATACCAAAACATTAACTATATATCCTAATGACCTAAGTCAAATTAATTCTTCATTAGAACTTATAAGTCCCAGTAAAAATAGTATTTATGCAAATAATATTCTGTCTTATACTTATAAATTAAATCTAAAAGATAAATATAACAATAATATATATACAAAAAATATAGATGAAATGAAACAAGATTGTGATGGGATAACTGATTGTAAAACTATATCTTCAAATATAGTAGATACATGATGGGTAGATACTCTAGAAATATCTTGAATAGGATTTACTTCAGCTCAATGACAAAAAGATATTACTATAAAATCTATAGCTCCATGAGTGTTTACCGAAAACTTCACTATAGAAATGAATAAATGGAATGATGCTTATGAAGATATTTCTACGACACAAAAAATAACTCTGAATTTATCAGATAATTCTTTCAAAAAAGTTTATAAATGACAAATATCTATCAAAGATGATCCTGATAATGAGGTACTTTTGGATGCAACTCAAACTGTAGTTATAAATATTGACACTCTGGCTAACGATGATAATATTATAAATCCTATAATATATGACTTCACAGGCAGCCTGGCAGTTCTGATTGATAATCCAGAAGATTATAGCTTAGTCAAATCTTGATATGTAGATGAATCTTTTTCTAAAAAATATATAAACACTACTATAAATTATACTAGTCTTAATGGTACAATAGGAGATGTTGGTCTAAAATCTCATCCTTATGTAGATTATACTATAGATTTAATTAGAGTAAAATATTGGATAACAGAGTCTGATGCTTGATGAGATAATAGCTTACTAACTATAAATCCAGGTGGTCTAAAATGAGTAAAAATTGTATGAATATCTCAATCACAAGGTAAGCTAACTACTTCCGGTCAAGATAAAAACAGTAGCAATATATCAACTATAGAATATAGAAACTCTATTAAAAAGAATGCAGAAATTCTAATAAGAGATATGGAAAATTGAGATAATAAAGAAGGAATTTATTATCTAAATCAGAACTATGGAGAAAAAGTTAAATTAAGTGAGTTAAATTTAGATGGAGTAAAAACATTAATTATAAAAGATATGAATCTTATTATAGATGAAAATATAAATTTAGAAGATGAAAATGGTGAAAATTATTTATTATGAATAATTATATTATGAGATTATTATAATAATTCTGAAACTTCTAATATTCTTGTAAAACCTGATATACAATATATCAATGCTGCCATATTTGCTGATTGAGGATTTATAAGTATTTGGGGAGACCGTGAAAATATTGAAAACTATATAGATAGTTCTGATAGAACTTTAGCTTTGAAACAACAATTGATAGTAAAATGAACTCTTATTACTAGAAATACAATATGATGATCTATAGAAACTGATGGTAATTATATGCTTCCTTGAGGTTCTTATGATAGTAATAAATTAGAAAATGCTAAAATGTATGATTTAAATTTAGTTAGAAGGTGAAATAAGATTATAGAAGAAAATCAAACTATCATGGATACAAATAATCAATGATACGATAATCCTTTTATCATAGTATATGATAGTAGATTACAAAACTCCCCTCCTCCTGGATTCTAAATTTACTAGACAAAATAAAGAAAAAAATAATTTGAATAAAATTATTGTAATAATTATTCTTACAATGGCTATATAAAGTCTTTAATAAAGGTCTTTTTTTACTAAAAGCAAGAAAAAAAAAGCTCTTGATATTTTATTTTTTTTAGTTAGACTTAAATGTAGGATATTTTATATATTTACTAATAATACAAATGTTTATTAAAAAATTATTAATCGCTCTAGTAGGAGCATGGTTACTTTTGTTTACATTCATATTCACTCCTAGTCTACAAGTATTAGCAGCTGATGAACCAGAATTAGCTGAAGACGGTTCTAGTTCAAGTACTGGAGATACTAGTACAGAGACAGATGATGATGGAACTGAAGCTACTGTATGAGACGATGCTTCTGATGATGATGATTCTGATGACGACGATTCTGATGATGATGACTCTGATGATGACGACTCTGATGATGACGACTCTGATGACGACGACTCTGATGACGACGATTCTGATGATGACGACTCTGATGATGACGACTCTGATGATGACGATGATAGTTCTGATGAGGAATTTGAAAACACTAATCCTGAAGTTAGGAAATGTTTCAATAGTGAAACAATGAGATACAATACTGTTTGTATCAATAACTATATGCAAAAGGAATTAGCTAAAGTAAAAAATAAGAAAAAGGCTCTTAACAATTTTAGAAAAGAAATGTTAAAAGATCTAAATGCTATTAAATTCAATGCTAAAAAGAATGCTATTAAGAAAAAAATTGGTCAAAGAAGATTATCACCAAATATGCTTAAAGGATTATGATCAAAAATTGGAAATATTCCTTCTAAAAAATTGGAAATAATTCTTAAAAGAATTGACAATGCAGATGAAAGCATAGAAAATAGTAACATACAAGAAGATAAGAAAGAAATGTTGTTAGATGTTTTGGCAGAATTAGAAGAACTAATAATAGAAGAATTAAATGAAAGAGGAGAAAGTGAAGACGATTTTGATGAAGAAGATTTGTTAAACGACATATTCTCTGATGATTCTGATTATGATGATGACTCTAATGACGACAATGATTCTGACGACAATGATTCTGATGACGATGATTCTGATGACGACGATTCTACTGTAGAATAATTGTACTAATTAGTTAAAATTTAAAAAAACCTTATCTGTAATAAACAGGTAAGGTTTTTTCTAATTTTAGGAATTTTAAGGTTGATTTTTTATTTTTAATAAATAAACTTTTAATTACAATGTTTTTTTATATTTTAATACTAACATTATACAAATATTTACAAAAAAACTTTTAAGTGCTTTGGTTGCTGTACTTTTAGCAACTTTTTCTTTTATTTTAGTTCCTAGTTTTCAAGCATTCGCTATCAATAATAATTTAGCTTTTGATATGGATAATGAAGAATTTTTTCCTTATGATAATACAGGAATGGAAAATATTCCAGGTTGGGATTGAGGTGGTGATATAGGTGACATCGATGCTGGACCTGGTGGAGGAGAATGAACAGTAAATTCAGATTGAGATTTAATTATTACTGGAGAATACGATATTACTATGCTAAGTAGTGAAGATTCTAAAAGAAATATTTTCGTAGAAGAAGATTGAGTTTTGAATCTTTTGAGTGCTGCTGTTGTATCAGGAAACATCACAGTAAACTGATGAAAATTAATAACAGATTGAGCAAATAGTGTTACAGGAAAAATAACACTTAATAACGCAAAAAGTATAGAAATATGAGTAAGTTCAAGTATAACATCTATTACAGGGACTGTAGATAATTTAACTGTAGATCCAGCTAGTAGTATAGAAAATCTACACTTGATAGTATCTGGAGATACTGATATAGCAGTAGCTATAAATATAGAACATATCAATCTTAGAACTGAAAACTTAGATATATCAACTGCAACTAATATATCAGAATGAGTTGTTTATGTTTATGGTGATTTCAATGGTGATGTTGCTGGAAATTTTGAATGAAAACTAACTGTATTCCAAAACTTTTCAAATAGTGTTGCTTCTAAATTTGAATGAAATCTTTGTGTATTAGATAAAATATCTATATGAGTAGCAAGTAATATTGTAACTTATAATAAATCAGGATTATTTGGAAATATATTTCCAATTGTAACTTTTGATTTATCTGACGATGATATTGATACTGTAGAATCTATGTCTAGTTCTTTTGAATCAGATTTTCAAGATGCAATGAGTCAAATCAATTCTTACAATAACCAAATAGCAGGAGTTGATAAAGATGATGACGATGCTGATGAACAAAAAGCTTCTTTGAAATCTAAAAAAGAATCTTTCAAATCTAATTTCATAGATGATATCAATGGTGCATTTGGAGAAATCAAAGAATATATAGATGAAGATTCAAGATCTCAAGACCTTTTTGACAAAATAGAAAACACTTATGAATTAGCTATACAATACGAAAGTACTGGTCAATTATTTCAAATATGTAATAATAGTGAAATCAGTTGAGATGCAACATCTATGTTTGTTCAAAATGGAAAAATTAAATTTGATGGTCTAGATGTTATAATGAAAAGATTCACTGTTTTACCAAGTGCAACTATAGCAAAAGTTAATAAATTAGCTGGTAACTTAGAAATGGAAAAATTAGCAAAAGTTAATAGTAGAATAGATGCAATTTTACCTAAGTTTGCTAAATGAAATAGCGAGAAAAATGTAAACATGTTACTAGATATCAAAGATATATTAAGAGATGTTATGTTATATGAAGATTTAGAAGATCTTGAAGATTTATAATCTCTACTAAATATTCTATTATTAAAAACACTTATCTATAAATTAGATAGGTGTTTTTTTTAATTTATCTTTTTAATAAAAGTCATAACATAAACTATTGATTTTATCAAATATTTACTTACAGTTTAGTTCATTGTTTTTTTATTAAATAACAATTTAAAAATGAAAAGAAAGCTTATTTTAATTTTACCGCTAATATCTTTATTTTTTTTAAGTCTTCAAAATATAACTCTTGCTAATATAGACCTTGGAGATATATTTAAAGAACTGCAAGATACATGAGGAGGAGTTAGTACAGAATCTCAATGAGATGAGGAAATTAATTGAGATTTGATAATTAATTCAGAATATGAAATTACCACTAAAAATCAGGGGGATTTAAATAGAAATATTCTTGTATTAGAAGGAGGAGTTTTAAGTATATGAGAGGCTATTATTGTATCTTGAGATATTACTGTAAATACTTGAACTTTAATTATAGCTGAATCGGCAAATATAAGTTGAAATATTATATTGAACCATGCAAGTTATGTAGAAATAGGAGACTCAGTGAATATTTGAAATTTAACTGGAACCAGCGACATTCTAATTGTATGAAGTAAATCTAAGATAGATACTTTATATCTAATAGTTACTGAAGATACATTGTTTCAAGATGAAATGACTATAAATAACATACATCTAAAAACAAAAAACTTAAATATAGGATCTAATTCTAATTTATGAACTTGAGTTATTTATACATATGAAAATTTTAATATAAAAACAAATTGAAACTTTCAAGGTAAATTAACAATATTTCAAAATTTTACAATGGATAAGACCAATAACTTCAAATGAAATCTTTGTATACTAGATAATATCAGTATATGAAAAAGTCCTAATATAGATAGTTATAATCATGAATGATTATATGGAAATATATATCCTATATTGATATATAATATATCTGATGAATTAAGTAGTGTTGCAAAGGAGATAGCAGAATCTTTTGATAAAGAATTAATTCTTGCTATTAAAAAAATGGATTATTATAATTGAAAAATACTAGAACTAGAAAGTACAGAAGGTCTTGAAGAAATAAAAACTAAAAAAGAACAAGTGAAATCAGGTTTTATAAACACTATAGATAATACATTTGAAGAAATTCAAACATATATAGATAATAATGAAAAATCAGAAAATCTATTGGAAAAAATCAAAACAAACTATAAATTAGCAATAGAATGGGAAAGTGTAGGTCAATTATCTCAAGTTTGTAATAATAGTAATTCAAGTTTTGATATAGACTCTATGTATGTAGAATGAAAAGATATAATTTTCAAAGATTCTAAGAAAAAAATGAAAAGATATACTGTACTATCAGAAAAAAATATAAATACCGTATTGTCTTTAGCAGGTAAATTACCTTTAAAAAGATTAGCTAAAGTGAATAGTAAAATAGAAGCGATATTACCAATATTAGCAGAAAATAATAAGGAAAAAACTATAAATATTATATTAGATATAAGGGATATTCTGAGAGATATAATTCTATATCAATAAAGGTTGAGATTTTTATGATATAACTCCGGCAGAGTTCTTTATTTTAGTTTTTTTCCTGTTTTTCTATAAATTTTAGTTATGTCAAGCAAATAATTTCTCTAATAAAGAGAAATCCTTATAATATTTATAGGAAATTTTATTTAGTAGGAAAAAGTTAAAAAATTTATGTTTAAACAACTTGAAGAACTTGCAGATAGAATAGTTGATGCGGGCAACAAAAAGCCTTCAAATAAAAGACCTTGAAAAAAACCAGTAGCAAATATAAAAACTACTACAACTACTCAAGATACATTTTTTTTATTGAAACCATATAAAGAAAATGATAAATGAATTAAATTCTTCCAAGAATTTCTAGGAAATTTTACTAGTTTTGAATGAAAAATAGATTTTTTTGTTGTATGAAACAATACTTCTATTCAATTGATAGCAAAAGTTCCTTACCAAATAAAAAACTTATTTCAAAATGCTTTCTATACATTGTTTCCTACATCAGAATTAGAACCATTAAAAGAAAATATAATAACTAAACATAATTTGCATAGCAAATTAAAATATATATACCTTGATAAATGAGATTTCAAACAAACAGAAGAATTTAAGTGAGAATGAGAATATATAGATCCTTTCAAAGATATTCTTTCACTTTTTTATGATACTCCTTGAGGGGAATATGCTTGTATAAAATATAGCATACAATTAGCTGAAAAATATCCTATACGGAAAAAAATATATCTTTTTCTAAAGAGAGTTGTAATTGCATGGAAAAATAGAAAAGCTACTGAATGAGATGATGACAATAAAAACAATAATTATAATAAACCAGAAAAAAATGTAAAAATTTCATGGGGATACAAGTGAAACCCAGAATTTGAAAGTAATATAAAATCTGTAATAGGGAAATTTATAAATAACGGGAAAATTATTATAAAAAACAATCCCAAGACTATCAATAAAGTAACTATAGATCAAGCATTGAATATGTTTCATATGCCTACAGTACAATATTTCATAAAACAGATAGATTATATACATTACCGCAAACTACCCTATCCTATTAGCATACCTACTAGGGAAAATTCAGAGAAAAACGATATAACTCTACTATGATTTACAGATTTCAAATCTGATAATGTAAAATTTGGTATTAGAAATGAGGATAAGCTTCGTCATGCTTATATTATCTGAAAAACTTGAATGTGAAAATCTACTCTTATGAGTAATATGATTAAATCAGATATGTATACAAATAAGTGACTTTGTGTAATGGATCCTCATGGAGACCTAATTGAAACAGCTATAGCTACCCTACCATCTTGGAGAACAAATGATGTGGTGCTTTTTGATGTAGCTGATATGGAATATCCTATGTGATTCAATATTTTTGAATACAAAAGTGAAGAAGAAAAACATCTGGTAGTTTCTGGTATTATATGAAGTTTCAAAAAACTATATTGAGAAAGCTGGGGACCAAGAATGGAGTATATCCTTAGAAATGTATTGCTAGCCTTGGTAGAATACCCAAATGCTACTTTTCTGCACCTTGTGAGAATATTAACTGACAAACAATTCAAAGAAGAAGTATTAGAATACGTAAAGGATCCTATAGTTTTGAAATTCTGGAGACAAGAATTTGATAAACGGACTGACAAATTCAGAGATGAAGCAGTATCTCCTATTGCTAATAAAGTAGGTCAATTTATTTCATCTCCTATTATTAGAAATATATTCTGACAACCAAAATCAGCTATCAATATAAGAGAAGCTATGGATCAAAGTAAAATTATTCTAGTGAATCTTAGTAAATGAAGAATCTGAGATGATAATGCAAATATGATTGGTTCTTTCCTAGTAACTAAAATACAAATAGACGCCATGTCTAGAGCCAATATACCCGCAAGAGATAGAGTTCCTTTCTATTTATATATAGATGAATTTCAAAATTTCGCTACAGATAGTTTTGAGTCAATTCTTTCGGAAGCTAGAAAATATGCACTTTCTCTGATAGTCGCAAACCAGTATATCTCCCAAATACAGGAGAACGTAAGAAATGCGATTTTTGGTAATGTTGGTAGTATTATAAGTTTTCAACTTGGATTTGAAGATGCACAAATTATGTCCAAACAATTCAAGGAACTAATAAGTACAGAAGATATTCTTTCTATATCAAAATTCAAAGCCTATCTAAAACTTGTGATTGATGGTGTAGTATCAGATGTATTTACTATGTCTACATTTCCTATTACCAATATAAATGATGATTTAGAATTACAAATAAGTAAAATCAGAAACCAATCTAGACAAAGATATGCAAAAACTAGAGAACATGTAGAAAATATGATAAGAACTTGGGCTGAACAAAAATTCGATAAAACTGAGAAAGCTATGGCGAAAGTACAAGAACAAGTGAAGATACAAGGAAAGAAAAGTATCAAAGATGCTAAAACATGAGAATGGTTTGATGGATTTGTAAAATTAAAATTCAATTATGGGGTTTTTGTAAACGCACAATGATTAGAATGATTATTACATAAATCACAAATGGATGTGGCAGAATGAACTAGATGGAAAGATTTTTATGAGATACAAGACAAGGTAAGGGTAAAAGTAAAAGAAATAAAAGAAATAGATGGTGAGAAGAAGATAGTTTGGACTCAGAAATAATAAAAATAAAAAACTTTTTTTCAGATAAATTATTATCAGGTGATATGAAGGATGTTAGTTATATATTAAATGTGATTGTTTAATAGACTAACTTCCTTTTTTAATTATTTTCTTTACTCTTTCAATAAATAAATCTCACTCCAGTCTTGATTATAGCCTATTAGTAATAATTAAAAACATTTGACTTTTACATTGAAAAGGTTATACTTAATTTGGTATAAAATATTCCTTAAAATAAAATAAATGAATTGAAAAAAACTATGATTTATAGCCTTTATAGTAATGATTATTATATGAAGTGTTTTTGCAATATACAAAATAAATACATCTGATAAATTGGAAAATAAAATAGAAGAAAGTAAACAAAAACCAACGGGAAAAGTAGATTTAGAAACTTCTGATGAAATGAAGGAATTTCAAGAAAAAATGGAAGAGAATTCTGAAAAGAGTTTAGAAGGAAAAATAGAAGAAGAAAATCAAGCAATAAAAACACAAAATGAAGAAAATAATAATTATTTTAACAAAGCTTCTAATACATGAAATATAGAGAACTGTAATAAGATAAATGATAAAATTTTGCAAGAAAAATGTATGGATAATATTTATTCTCAAAAAGCTGATCAAGAAAATAGTATAGAATATTGTAAAAAAATAAGTGATGATAATAAAAAGAATATCTGTATGGATAATTTATATCACAAATATGCGATTTTGAAAAATGATTTGGATGCATGTAAAAAAATTACATATGAAATAAATCAAAAGTTTTGTGAAAAAGAAATAAATATGAAAAGATTAGAAGAAGCAAAAGAAATAGATGATTGTGTTTGAATGACAAATGATATTAAAAAACAATGTGAAGAAAAAATTCAATTAAAGAATAATATATCATCATTGAAAGAATCTACAGAATCTGTTAATTTCACATGATGCAATAATATTGAAGATACTATGATGAAAACTATTTGTATAGATAAAATATATATATCAACCGCTAAATCTAATAAAGATATCAATCTATGTGATGATATAGAAACAGAAAATATCAAAAATGCTTGTATCAAAACAGTTAGAGGAATGAAAGATAAAGAAAATTTTCAAAATGCTATTGTAAATGAAAACTTAGATTTATGTTCAAATATAGAAGATGCAGAACTAAAAACTAAATGTTCAGATACTCTATATATGAAAAAAGCTTTATCAGAAAAGAATATAGAATATTGTAATGAAATAAAAGAAGAATTTAATAAAAATAACTGTATAGAAACTGTTATGAAAATTGAAAATAAATAAAAATTTGAATTTAAATTATAAATTTAATATCCAAAAATGAAAAAAGCTTATCTATTTATAATTCTATCTATATTAATCTTTGGAAATTTTGTATTTGCTATTGATAGACCTCTAGTATGAACGACTGTTTCAGAAAACTGAGGGAGGATAATTTTTAATCGGTCTACAGATTTCTGAATAAATAAAGCTGCTTTTGTAGATGATTCTTTCAAATTTGGAGGAAATTTTCGGTCAGAAAATGTATGATGGTGTACTTTTGATCTATGAACTTTGCAATGAACACTTGGGGCTAAACTAGTAGAAAATGGCACAAAATATAATATGGAATGATATGCTTGGTGTGAAAATGCTTGATGGATAGATTTTAATCCTAGAGGAGTTATAGATGTAACTACGCATATGAATTCTGATGTCTTTTTTGACCCAGATAGTGGTGAATTTTTTGGATATGGACGGAATTTTGGATTTTGATATATAGATATGGCTGATATTTTACTTGATATAAACCCGCCTACCATAACAAATAATGTTTTTACAACTAATCATGAAAAAACATTATCTGAAATAATAGACGATAAGCATCTAGTTTCTATAGAAGTAGAAAAATGGAATAATAACTTTGGAGTTACCTTATATAATAGTGGAAGTGATACTCATGATTTTAGATTATCTAAAATATATACTATCACTGCAACAGACATTTGAGGAAATACAGTAAATGGAACTTTACAAGTAGTAGCTTCTGAACCTAGTGAAGCTATAAACAATAGTTTCCGCATCTCTCCTACAGCTACAGCTTCCCAATTTATATCCTCTTTGTCTGAAAGTAAAATAGCAGATAATAAAGATAATCACTCTATAGAATTACATCTAAAAGATCAATATGGAAATCCAATAATTGATGAATATATTGGTGGAACTCAAATAAAAGATGTTTCTACAAATATAAGTTTTGATAATACTTTGGATAAAAATCAATTAGAAATAGAAGATGATTTATGAGATGCTATCAATTTTTCTTGAACTAATTGGCCTATACTTATGTGATGAATTTGAAGTACTAGCTCAGATGGAACTAGTCCAAATGGAGAATATATAACAGAAATTACTTCTTATGCTCCTAGTGTAGCAGGATATCAATATGTTACAGGATCCAATGATATAAGTCTAACCAATCTAGAATATAAAATTATATGAATGAATTGATATAATGACTCTCAAGTTTGATGAAAAATAGATAATATTACTAATAAAATATGAACAAATCCTTTCAAATTTACTCCTGCTATAGAAGTAATATCTATAGCAACGCCTCTTTGGGAAAAAATGGATGTATGATACACATATGATTTTGATGTAGATATAGATAAAAATTCAACTGAAAATTTTTCTAATGTACTTATAAGTAATCAACTATCTATAAATGATAACCAATCTATTTCTTTCCAAACTCCAATATTTTCAAGTGGAGGAGATGATGTATGTAATTGATATAACAAAACTATATCAAATTTGAATGCAAACTATGAATCTACAGACTCTCAATGTAATTTAGAAGGATATTTAGAAAATCCAGCTACCTCTAACTATTTAGTTAATATAAGTTCTAATATAGATACTACACTAAAATTCAGTTGGATACCTGCTATTATACAAATTTCTCCTTCTCAAGCTATTAGTAAATATAACTCAGAAGTAAAATATAAAATAGATTGATACAACATATCATATCCTTCATATCAAGATACTAGTAGTACCATAAATCATGCTGTGAAAGTTGTAGGACTAACTAGCGGAAATTCTTATATAGTATGAACTTTGGAAGGACAAAATTTACAAAAAGCTACAACCTTGAGTAAATCTGAGTTTAGAGCAGAAATCAAAAAAAATGTAAGCCAAATTATATGATTTGCTGAAGAAGATACAGAACTAAGTAATGTCAGATATATTTATGATAGAAATCCAACAATAAGTGAGATATATTATGGTTCCTTAGATAAAAAACAAACCCTTATAGTAAAATGATGAGATATTATTATAGATGTAAATTTAACTAAATTTAATAATAATCCTATATGACTTATAGCACTTGAAGATGAAAATGGAAATGGAGGGAATATTATAATAAATAAAAATGTATGAAATATAGAAGCTATAATGTTTGCAGAAAAATCTGTTATATCTTGAGAAAAAAACTGAGCAGATATTATATTCTATTCTGATGATAGAAGTGCAAAAGATCAATTATATATACTATGAAGCGTATACAGTAGTAATACTATATGATGAAGTGCACTTTGAAGTTTGATATGTCCTTATTATATAGTATGTACAGATGCTAAAGAAGCTAGAAGATACGATTTTAACTATTTTAGATTCTACGATCCTGACACCATTACTTGAAGCCCCTCTGATCCTATACCATCAGAATGAGAGGAATACCCTTTTGTAGTTATATTTGATTCTATACTACAAACCTCTCCTCCTCCTTGATTCTAATTCAATTAATTTATCATAAACTCAAATATACTTATATACAATAAATTATTTTAAACTCTTTAAAACAATTATCACCATGAGAAATCTAAAAAAAATCATCAAAGAACAAATTACAAAGTCTTTTTTCTTTGTATTTTTCAGTTCTATAATATTCACCTGAGTTATACTAGCAGTTACTTGGCCTAGTTCTCCTCCTGAAACTGAAACTCCTGGAGGTAATTTCATGAACTATTTCAACAATATGCTTGTAAATACAGGTTCTACCACTCAATGAGTTGTAAACAAGGCTGAAACACTATGATTAGAATGAAGTTGAACCGTTCTATCACTAAGTGGAAATAATCTTAAAACCCTTGGTAGTTTACAATTTGGTTATGATGCTGAAACTTGTATCGCTGATAAAGCAGGTGCTACTAGATACAATGAATCTTGAACTATGCTTGAATATTGTGATGGCACAGCTTGGATACCTATATGAAGTGGTGTAGGTTGAGGTTGAGGTTGAGGATGGATACATTCTGGTCAAGAAATATTCAATGGTAATACTACAACTACTCGGAAAGACTTAGATTTAAGTTCTATAGTTTGAAAAGATCGTACTATGGTCCTAATTCAATTCAAAAATAATAGTACTACTTTATGGGAAACTCTTAGATTTAGAACCAATTGAGATACTAACGATGTATGACAAGCTAGTTGAACGAATGTTTCTTGATGAACAAGCGCAGGACATGCAGCTGTAGGTGGTAATAATTCTGCTTCATCAGTAGTAGAAACAGATGAAAATGGTATTATTGAATGGTTGGGAGGACAAGGAAGCGTTCCAATTAATTTAATTTTGGTTGGTTATATATGAGAATCAGAAAGTTGTGAGGAAGTCCTATGATGATGATATGATCGTGATGATATAAATACATGTGAAGCTTGGTGAGAAGCTACTTGTGGAACTGATACAAAAACTCCTACATGTCCTATAGGTAGTACTATAAGAAAAACATGAGCTGGATATGGGTCTTCTTTTTATTGGATATGTAAAAGTGATACTTGTAAAGCTTCTGTAGACAAAGATACAATGACTGTAATAACAGATGATTGTAGAATAGTAGAAGGTGCTACAAGTGGAGAAACAGCAGAAGCATATTGTAATAGTGATGAAATTGCTATAAGTGGTGGTACTTGGAGAAATTCTTCCGGTACTTATATAGGAACATTACCAACTGAAACTAGTAAAGCTTGATGAGCGAGTAATGGTTGGATAGGTCGTATAGAAGGATGATGAGATAGAGCTTTCACAGCTGTAAAATGTTGTAAAACAAAAAAAATAACTTCATATATGCCTGCATGTAATGACAAAGAAACTCTCGAATTCAATCAAACAATTAATGATTGGGAATGTAAAAGTTCAAGTGCTAATATTTGGAGTGAGAGTGCAGGAAATATATATAGAAATGTAGGTAATGTAGGTATTGGTATTACTTCTCCAGCTCAAAAACTTCATGTAAATGGAAATATCAGAGCTGATGGTAGACATCTTTATCTATGAGAATCACAAGATATATATGGTGATAATGGTTCCAGATTCTATTTTGATTCTAATCATGATACATTAACATCTATAGAATTGAGAGATAAACAAAATACTAGATATGGTTTACTTTATTGAGAGAGTAATGGCGGATCTTTTTGACTATTAGATGGTGATGGAAATTGGTCATATTTAGCAGCTAAAGATAATTATACTCAATTTAGAGTAAACAATTCAGCTAAAATGACTATCAAAGCCAATGGTAATGTAGGTATAGGAACTATTTCACCTTGAACTACTCTTGATGTTAGATGATTTATTAGATCAAGCACTGCTATACAACTTGATGATGCTAATGGCAATAATAATCAAAAATGGATGATAAATGGTCGAGATAATAATTTGAATTGGTCAAGACTAAATAGTGGTT
>Ga0075112_1000060_pt1 | contig 51036 bp, 47 predicted proteins | sample AntAceMetag02UKF_FD_69783 | JGI IMG/M metagenome (GOLD analysis project Ga0075112, IMG submission 69783) | Saline lake microbial communities from Ace Lake, Antarctica - Antarctic Ace Lake Metagenome 02UKF | ecosystem: Environmental > Aquatic > Non-marine Saline and Alkaline > Saline | place... | reverse complement strand
TAAGGTTTATAAGAAATGGGGCTATTTCAGGAAAATTCGGGAGGCGTTAAACCGTGATTCCGAATCTTCCGTTTCACCTGAGACGCCGATATTTTTAAGAGGCGGGAAGCCTTTTCAATATTCCAACCCGTTTTTTCCAGGACCGTTCGAAGATGCTCTTTTTCCATGGCGTTGATCGTTTTGAGGTCCATTTCCGATCCTTTTACATTGATTGCCTCGGTTTAAAGCAAGATTGGTGCCAACAAATTTTCCAAGAATTCGAATGAAAAACCATTCGCATAACCTGTATATATTATGGGTAAAACGAGATTTATTAGAGAGGAAAGCCGGTTTTACTCTTTTGGCCGGCGCTGAAAGAAATTTTCAGGCATGGAAAATTTCTTTCCATGATTGGGCCTGCGCCTTGTTGGTACGGATCACCATCGGAGGGATGGCACGATGATATGGTATTTTCGGATTTTGCTGCGCAGGGTAGGAAGCGTGATCCCCAAAACTTCGGCTGACCGGGTGCGATTCCAGTCCAGATGTCGAAGCGTTTTTTCAATATGTTCCTTTTCCATACGGGGAAGGGAATAACCGGACAGACCTTCGGAATCAAGGCCGCTGTCGGTATTTAAAATGGTTTTAATGTCTTCCAGAAGAATCACATTTCCTCTGGCCCTCACCACTGCTTCCACCAGACAGTTTTCAAGTTCTCGAACATTTCCGGTCCACGTATGCGTCATGAGTCTGTCAATAACACCGTTTTGCAGTTTGGTGACTTCTGTTTGCAGGTCATTGTTGATTTTCTGAAGGAAATGTTTCACCAGTTCCGGTATATCCGACAAACGTTCTCGTAGCGGGGGGACATGAATGGTAACGACCCTAAGGCGATAATAAAGATCTTCCTTGAATTCCTTTTTCTGAACTGAGGCGGTCAAATCCAAGTTGGTGGCGCCGATGATGCGGCAGCGGGACTGCAATAATTCGTGTCCTCCCACCCGGTTGAATTCACGGCGCTGAAGGAACCCTAAGAATTTACCCTGAAGCCGTCGCGGCAATTCTCCCAGTTCATCCAGAAAAAGGGTTCCTTTTCCGGCCAGTTCAATCCTTCCTTGCTTGGTGGCGGTCGCTCCGGTGAAAGCGCCCTTTTCATGGCCGAACAGCTCACTCTCCAGGAGGGTTTCAACGCTGGCCGAGCAATCCATTGTGACAAAAGGTTCGCTGCTGAAGTGGGAGTTGCGATGGATGGTTCTGGCGATCAGTTCCTTGCCGGTTCCCGTTTCACCCTGGATGAGGACGGTGGCGCGATTCTGGCAGACAAGACCAATCATTTTGAAGATCCGTCTCATATTGTCGCTTTTTCCGATGATGACGTCTTTGTTGAGAGGGAGGCTTTCCTCTTTTTCCCCGGGCGTTTCACGGTCCACTTTCAGGACATGCAATGCGCTGTTGACTGTTTTTTCCACCAATTCCGCATCCAGAGGCTTGTGAAGGTAGTCGTATGCGCCGCGCTTCATGGCTTCAATGGTGGTTTCCATATCTTGAAAGGCTGTCATCATGATGACCTTGGCGGGACACTGGCTTTCCCGAATTCGAGACAACACGTCCAGTCCGTTCATATCCGGCAGGCGGATGTCCAGGATGACCACTTCCGGTATTTCCCTGGAAAGAAGGGAATACCCCTTTTCACCGGTGTCGGCCTTAAACACCCTGTGCCCCATTTCTCCCAGGAACATCTCCAGAGATTCCAGAATGGAAGGTTCGTCATCAATGATCAGTATTTTGGCCATGCTTGCCGCCTATGGAGAGTTTTACACTAAATTTTGCGCCTTTTAAACGACGGTTTTCCGCCTTTATCCGCCCACCGTGGGCATGGACAATCCGTTTGACGTTGGATAACCCCAGGCCCGTCCCCTTGGTTCTGGTGGAGAAAAAGGGTTTGAAAATTTCATCCATAAACCGGGAGGGTATGCCATGTCCATTGTCCTGGACCACCACTTCCACGTAAGGCGTTCCGGAATGGTTATGGAAAAGGCTTTGCACCGTTATGTGACCGCCTTGGCCGGACGCATCAATGGCGTTAAAAAAGAGGTTGTAGAATACCTGTTCCGATGCTCCCGCATCGGCTGAAAAAATGGGAACGGCGCTATCCAGTTTTTCCGTTACCGTCAGTTGCTTTTCTTTGAATTTTACCTCCAGGGCTTCACGGCAGGTGACAAGCGTCATATTGAGATCCATGGGTGCAAAAACCAGTTGAAGCGGCTTGGCATAATCGAGAAGCTGAGTGAGAATCCGTTCCAGGCGGGTTGTCTCTCGAATGGAAATGTTGACGCGGCGTTTATCATTCCCTTTTATGTCCGGATTTTTCTCCAGTATTTGAAGATTCATCTTGACAGCCGACAGGGGATTTCGAATCTCGTGGGAAAGTGATGTGGTGATCTGGCCGATATAGGCCATCCGTTCCGATTCCCTGACTTTCTCTTCCATTTCAACCCGTTCGGTAATATCCCTGCAAATGCCGATGTTGGACAATTGTCCGTCATAAGCGGCTACATTGGCTCTGATTTCAGTGGGAAAAACACCGCCGTCTCTGTTTAGACGCATATATTCAAAGAACACCGGACTGGGTTCGTTTTCAACACTTTTTCGGTAAATTTCGATAACATTTTCCCTGCTGGCAGGCGCTAAAAAGGTGTAAAACTTTTTTCCCAGGACCTCTTCCGGCAAATAATCGTGCATTTTACAAAAGGCGCGATTGGCAAACACAATCACCTGGTCCTGAATTACAAAATACCCGTCATTGATCTCTTCCACCAATATTTTGTAGCGTAGTTCCGACTCCTGCAGCGCTTTGGTCCTGGCCCGAACCTCGTCTTCAAGCTGCCGGTTATGTTCCAGAATCCTTCTTTCGTGCATGCCTTGAAAATGATCGCTGAAACTGCGAATGGTATATTCCAGACAGTGGTTGATTTTCTCCACCGCTCGAATGAAATCCTGCCTGGCACACTGTTCGGCGACAATGGGAATGACAATGGTCCGGTACAATTCAAAAGCCGTTTGAACATCAGAGAGATGAAAACCGGCTTCAAGGCGCATTCTGCAGATTTTATCAATGAACCGGTTGATGGGACCTATCCGTTCCTCAACCAGAAAATGATAATTGGCCTGAAATGCCTCAGAAATAGTTCCAATCAGCTCTTCACGGGGCCTGGAAGCATACAGGGGGCCGGCATTTTCTTTAAGCCGGTTTACCCATTCGTTGATAATTTGAGAGCGATAGGTGTGGTGAAATTCTTTCAGACTCAGGGTCATGGCGAAAAAGGTTCGGTCTGTCAGGTGGCAAGCGTCCCACTATTGCTCGCTGACTATAAGTAAATAAAGTTTGGCCGTCAAGCCAATATCTTCGCTTATCCGAAATCCTCTTATTCTTGAGGATAAAATGATCATCGAAGAACTTATGAAAACGTGCATTACTTCCGTAGCATAGTGGTCAGAATTTCACAAGACTGCCGGATCAATTCTTCCATCGTGCTCCTTTAGAAATTCCCGGTATTTCAAAGCAATGACCGGAGAATTTGGAAAACTTGACAAAAAACCATAGTTTGATATAATTTCAGAAATTCATAATTTATCAATTTAAAAAAATCCATAAGTATTTAAAGACAGGGGAGCAAAATATGGAACTCATGAAGATTAGAAAAAATTATCAACTAACCATCCCTCGCAATCTCAGAAACAAATTCAATCTTGCCGAAGGGGATTATGTGGAGGTGGATACCCGGGAGGAGTTTATTGTCCTCAAACCAGTCAAAGTGATTCATCCGGACCAGGAATATTTCTATACTAAAGAATGGCAGAAGAAAGAATCCGAGGCGGATGAGGACATCCGGAAGGGAGACGTCTTTGGTCCTTTTGATAATGCAGCCGATGCTGTTAAAGCCTTAAAGACGGTAAAAATATGAAGCTGGCTTTCTCTAAAAGATTCGTCAAGGACTATCGTAGGCTTCCGGCATCAATTCAAAAATCAGCAGAAAAACAATTAAGTCTATTGCTTTCCGATTTCCAACATCCATCTTTGAATACCAAAAAAATGCAGGACCCCCGGGATATTTGGGAGGGGAGAGTTACCAAAGGCTATAGGTTTAGCTTTGAAGTACACGAAGACATCTATTTTCTCAGACGAATTGGAACCCATGATTTATTAAGAAATCCTTAGTTTCAGTCGGTATCCTCTAGCCAGGGGACTTTGATCATACTCTGGTCGAGCCTGTTTTCTGACTCGGCCTTCGAAGTTTCCTTCTTAATGAATTGCGCTTTGACAGGGCGTGATATTTTCTTTTGCAACATCATGTCCAAATTGTTACGTACTACAAAATAGCCTTGACTAATTTGTAGTACGCGCTAAAATAGCCACATGAGATATATTACACCTTACATTCTTGACGATTTGCGAAAAAAGATGGTCTTTGTGGGAGGTCCCCGTCAGGTTGGCAAAACCACACTTGCAAAATCGCTTCTTTCAACGCATTTCCCCGAAGGGCGCTATCTGAACTGGGATTATGATGAGGATCGACAGGATATTTTACAGAAAAAATGGAGCCGGGATGATTCCCTGCTCGTGCTCGATGAGTTGCATAAATTCCCGAAATGGAAAAACTGGATCAAGGGGATTTATGATGTGTCCCACGAAATCCATTCATTCCTGATTACGGGTTCCGCCCGTCTCGACATTTATCGTCAGGGCGGCGATTCACTGATGGGCCGTTATCATTACTGGCGGTTGCACCCATTTACGCTTGGTGAGATTCCAAAAGGAATTTCCGCCCGGGAGGCTTTTCACCGTCTAATGACCATTGGCGGTTTCCCGGAGCCGTTTCTCGATGGCGATGAGCGTTCAGCGAGGCGATGGCGACGACAGCGTTTTGACAGAATTTTAAGGGAAGATACCCGGGATCTGGAATCCATCCGCAACATCCAGGTACTGGGTCTTTTCCTGGATCTGTTGCGTCATAGGGTCGGAGGCCTTATCACCTTATCGAACCTCGCGGGTGATATAGAGATTTCTCCCAAGACGGCCAAGTCCTGGCTCCAGGTTTTAGAGAGGATGTATCTTGTTTTTGCCGTTCGACCCTATACTCGGTCTCTGCCACGTGCAGTGTTGAAACCTCCAAAAGTATATTTTTTTGATAATGGCGACGTTATTGGGGATGAGGGGCCCCGTTTTGAAAACCTTGTTGCCACTTCCCTGCTCAAGCGGTTGCACTTTCTGGAAGACCGGGACGGTTATCGTTATGAGCTGCGATACATCCGCGATAAAGAAGGTCGCGAAGTTGATTTTGCCGTTGTAAAGGAGGGGGAACTTGAAGAGTTGATTGAAGTGAAATATTCCGATGAAACCATTTCCCGCTCACTTTTATATTACGCAGAACGTCTGAATCCGCCAAGAGCCACGCAGATCGTGGCAAATATAAGAAGGCCCTACGATAAGGGCCGGATAAAAGTTACCGACCCGATTTCTTATTTTCAAAGCAATATCTATAAGTTTCAATGAAATAGCTTTCGGGCTTTTTTGTTGAAGCACTCCTTGTCATTCTTTCTTTCACCCCAAAATCCACAATATCCCCCATTTATCCCCCGTTTCGGGGGATGTGAAGCGCCTGAAAACAGACTAATCTCGATCCATGTCCTTGATTTCCGACAACCTGGGGACTGGGAACGTTGAACCCATAAACCCATTTAACCCTGAACCTCAAGTTAAAAAGGAGAACGCCCATCTGGAGGTAGGGTGGTTTTCTTCCTACGAAAGCCGTTACGAAAACAATATCCACCTGACGGGATGGCAGGCGGACGCGCGAAAAGATCCCGGAATTTCAAAAGGCTGGGGGGTTGCTTGTTCTTTCAATCACCTTATTGCGGAAGTGTGGCTTCCATTTGTCCGGCTTGGCTACTCTGATGGCGGCGCCGGAACCATCCTCGATCGTTCGGTCAGTATCGGGATCGGTCGTTACATGCCCCAAAAGAGCGACATGTTGGGGTTCGGGCTCAACTGGGGCCACCCTTCGGAAGAGACCTTCGGTCCCGGTTTGAGGGACCAGTACACAGCTGAACTCTACTACCGGCTCCACCTGCTGCCACACCTCACCGTCACTCCGGATGTTCAGCTCGTTGTCAACCCGGCTTTGAATCAGATCGATGATCAGATATGGGTTTTCGGTCTGCGTGCGCGACTGGATTTTTGACACTGAAATTTTTTAGGATTGTACTGAATAAGGACTTGTATTTTTTCAAACATCAAAGCGGAAAAGGGGGAGCCAGAGCGGGGACAAGATTCGGGGATAAGTATCTTTACAAACATTAGATTAGAGCATGCAAAAATTTAGGGATCGAAAATGTTGACCTATACGGCGGGACAAGGCCTAGCTCAATAAGAGCTTTGAGGCATATGATTAGCCCGGAAAAGATCCGCCTTGCAAGTGGTCATTCGACATCAAAAGCGTTTGAAAGATATTTTACTTTAGAACCGGATGATTTGAGAAAAACCTACGGTATGACAAGGGAGAATCAAAATGGCAAAGCCTTTGAAATCTGTAAATTTTTGAAATTGCAACATAAAAATGGTGGAGGCGGCGGGAGTCGAACCCTAAGGCATACCAGTGGATTCAATAACTTACAAGCCCATGACCCACCTTCCCTATCCAATTAAAAAAACACAAACTATAAATAAAGGTACGTCTTTAACGTCGCTCCTGTCGGAAAAATTAGAACGACAAACGGTCACCATCGACAAACCTATCTGGAAAGAATTCTGCAAAGATCGAAGACCGTAAGTGCCATCACCCGAAATCCCAAAAGCGGCAGAGAAGACGAAGCCGTTTTCCTTCCGCAGCAAGTTGCCGAGCAGCTCAGAAGAAATATTCAGCAAAAAAGGAGGGAATCTTTTTTAGGTCCATATCAACCACCACAATCGTCACAGGCACGCAGCCAACTATGCATCTCGATCCGGTATAGCGCTTGAAATCGTGTCAAAGGCCATTTCTGAGCCCTTAACTTTCTGGGACCGAACCACCATATATTGTGGTTGGCTATTTATCGTTTTAATTCCAGATATATAGCAGTTATGTTGCGTGTATTATTATGTTGCGTGATTTTATGTACCTTTTTCCTTGAAATAAGAAAACTTTGAAAAAGTTCTTTTACTTTTCATATTATTCTTTTACTTTGTATATTATTCTTGTACTTCTCAGGTTGGTTATACTGGATTTGCTTCTTGTTTTCGCCTCCAGGGCATATTCCCCGTCATAAAAGACCATAGGAGGAGTGTTTTCGCGGGGCCATTGTTATGTTGTGAGAATTTTTTTTAGAGCAATCAAAACTTGGGACAAACCCTTGATTTTAAATCAAAATTAGGATATCCAAAGGACGATCCGAATTCGTCATTGCTTTCGGCGGGTTAAGCCAACTCGCAACATAATAGCAGTAATATCAGATACACCAAAACCAATGTACGTTGGAGATATTGCCAGTCTTATGTCATCCAAAAAACTGTCAGTTCCATGCATCTCTCAACCCTCAGTTCGCTCCCCTCTTAACGATGATATCACAGTCCATCCATGATCTGAACTTTAGCAATCAGCAGCCATTCTGTATTCCGAAGATTGCTTCGTATGCAAAACAATTTAGGTGGGAAATGGATTCAAGAAAAATATCGGTAAGTCGGCATCACAGTTTTTGCCGGGATTACTCAACAAACCTTGAATTATGCGCTGGAACAAAAAACAATATTGTCGCACCAATCTTTCGGCATCTAATAGCCGGAATTTTGGTTTCAAAGAAAGGCAGGACCATTTCTGATCCTGCCCTCAAAGGTCAATGGATCTTATGTTTTTCACAATACGCTTCAGTATGCTTGCCACCTTTTCCATATGCTCCCGACCCTTTTCGTCGTTGTCGGGTATGAGAAGAATATTTTTGCCCTTCAGGGCGTCATGATAGGCTTCCTTCCATCTATTGACGCCCATGGGGCAGGGGCAGGCGGTGGGAACGAAAATCAGATCTCCCAAAGCATCAGCATCCTTTTCACCTTAGGCAATAATTAGGTGCTGAGCTTTCAAGACCTCTGCTAAAAGGTAAAGAACAGTGTTCAATTTCCTTCAGATCCCATACCCACCCGTTCCCGTCAGGCTCTCCTTTGCCTGAAACCTTTTGGGATGAATTCTGAGGACCTTGAATATGGCGCTTCCGTGCAAGTTTATAATTATTCGTTTGCACAACACTCACCATCTGCGTGAGCATCATAATTACACTCCCACTGGTGGAGGTTGCAGGGCTTATGGTCCCAACCCCTTCGCGTGTCTCTATGAAAAGGCCATCGGGTAAATAAATAATCTTTATCAAACACACCGGCCACATCATTGAGTAGACCTGAATCATCCATGTAATGGCTGCTATGCTCTTTATGGACCAGAGAATAAAGGTTAAATACCGCTGGATTTTCGCCGTATTGGCAATAAGTAGCGGCCTCGGGCGGTGTTGGAGGTCTGTGAGATTCAAAATGACAACCGGCATGCATACATTCACACCAGCAGAAGTCATGGGGGGTTTGATAGAGGACCGCGGGCATTATTTCAATGCTGTAAGCAACCGGTAATAGGGTTTGTAAAAAAAACGCATTAAATGCGGCCTTCGATTTTTCGACAAGTTCATTCACTTTTTCCAGGTCCCAGATCCAACCTGGTTCGAGGTTCTCCCTTTTATTTGCAACGTATTCCATTTTAGCATAATTACCCACTAACACACAAAAAGTGTATTCTAGAATAAAATAATCGTCATGCATCTTTTTGCCGAATGTTTTCCACAAATCGGACGCTGTTTCATTTAGGGTAACGAAGGGATCTTGGTTATTCTCAGTGGGTTGGTCTATGAACACCTCAGCGGATTCTGTCAATATATGTGAAACTTCGTAAATCGGTTTAAGTGTTTCCTCTAGTAAAGAGGCCATACCCAAAAAACAAGAGATACATTTAAAGATGGACATGCTTTTGTCCTGCTCTTTGTCTTGCTCAAGCTTCAATTCCCCCAAAAGATTGTGATAGAGATATTCGATGCTAGAGGCACTTTCTCCGAATAGTTGGGCATAGAACTGATTTTGAAGATCATTTACGAAGAAATCATATAGCTTGGATAGGAGCAGGGTCTCATGATAAAGCTTATCTTGAATAGACGTAAAGGTCTCTTTGCTAAATACGTCGTTGTCCGGGATTTTTTCATAAACCATACTTTCAATCGTACCTGGTACACCGTCCCAACCCCAATCGTAAGTGTACAGGTTTCGTATGTTTAAACATACCCTGTCTTTATGCTTCCTATATTTAGCATCGGCAGCAATATAATCGCTCAAAGCTTCAAAAGCCCTTTTTTGATCATCCTTCGTCTGATCCGGAAAAGGCCAGTCTTTTGATTCGTTCCAAAACACATCATGGAAATCGCTGTTTGGAGGGAACAGATTGTCCGTATTGCCAAACGGCCCCGAGATCGAGGGTTTTGGAAAAAAAGCACCTATTGCATCACGTCTTAGATGACTGTTCAGTTTGCCCAATGGATCACTTGCCGCGTTAGAATCGCTTTTAGCTTCTATGGTTGTACTAACCGGCTCTAAATAAGGATACTCTTCGGGAAGACTTCCTCCCATGAAGATTATAGAATAACCCGCATTTTCAGAAAGTAACGTATTTATTATGGCGTTCGGCGAACCGCCCTTTAATTGAATCATCTTTTGTGTATTGGAAAAGAATATAGAGTTAGAATTGATGCATGCATTTCCAATACTTGACAAGGCGATGAGCAACATGCCATTCGAGGACACGGTCGTCAAATGGATTTCCAATTTTAGCATTTGTTCTTCATCAACCTCGTTATCGCCTTTGTTGGTGACGAAAGTTTCACAAGAAACCAAATCCAAAGTCCATTTATTCAGACAGCAGACTTGGAAGCCGCCCGCCCCGCCTTGAAGGTCGGCCTTTATTTCGAGTTTATCCTGACCGTTGTACGCCCCTAAAACAAAAGTATCGTTTTCTTCACCGGCGCGGGTGGAGAACCGTACAATAGCCGTATCGGTAAAATCCCAATTGCCGTGATTATTTACAAAGAACTTACCTTTTACGGATTGCGGCCCGCAACCGTGGCTAGCCCATTCTGAATCATACCTAACGGCATTCCCTTCATTCACCCCGATCATGCCAAATTGATCTGTTGTTGACATAGGTAGGCGAGAAGGATTGCCCCAAAGGTCTATAGCGTCTAGGAACGGATTAATCTCGAGACCACCTTCAAATGGTTGCTTCAAGCTTTGAAGAAGCAAGACGGCTTTCGGAAAAGGTAATGGAGGGTCGGCATCGGGATTCGGAAGCTCACCAGGTAAACCATATACATTATATTTTTTCTTCCAACCTTTTAAAGTGTTGTACATGTGGTTCATTGAACTTTCATCGCTGATATTAAAAAACTCATGATCGATATATGACAAATCGGTACGTTTTAACAACAAGGCCTGAAAACCGATCGCCGACTGATCGGACCCGACGCCGGCCCAATAGGTGTTTTGTCCAACTGTAATGCCGTAATCGAGGTCCTCATCGTCTGCTGCATTCATGTTTCCATCCAGTTTCGGTTTGGTGACACGCATTTTAACATCAACCAGAGTATTAGGGGGATATTTGACGTCAACGGTTATCTCGCTCTCATATGATACGACGTCATTGTTTCGGACGGTTAGGCGTAAAAGATGCTGCCCGGGCGCACCAGGTACGAAATAGGGATTGGGATCATTTGGGTTTATCAACTCGATCTGGCTGACTTCAGGTTGTTGGATCACCTCCCAATGCGCACTTCCCGAGGCTTCGGAAAATAAGTAAACCTTTTGATCTACATAACCTTGCATGCTGGTGGCGTTGTTTCCCGAATCAGAGACCCCGTCGGAATCGCCGCTGCAACTGTAGAATACAAACGATACAATGGCGATTAGGCAAAAAACGCCGATAAGAATTAAACCCTTTTTGTCCACCGCATTTTCTTTTTCGCCGACAAATCTCATTAGAACCTCCTCCTTTCATTGTATGACCAAGTTAGAACAGGTTAGCCCATTACACTCCAAATTATGTACAATGCTGTCTCTCATGAGAAAGAGCAAATATAAGAGCATGTAGGAACGCTTTCCACTTCTGTCGTACCGGATTTGAGCATCTGACTGAGACTGGTTTGTGCGCGGGCGCCTATTGTGCCTCCCAAGCTCAGTCCTCACCATGTCTTGATCCGGCATATACGCTCAGGAAAAAACAAAAAAGCCGGGTGACGCTTGCCACATTCACGATGTGGCACTCGGCAACCCGGCTGTCTTTTGATTTCAGATTTAGAGAATAAACAAAAGGGAAATCGTTAAGATCCGTGGCTTTCCGCCCCCAGATCACTCGGGGTTTGGTTTTGCCTATTTAGCCCAGAACAGGGAACTTCAGATTCATTATGCACCTATGAAACTTTGATTGTGTACTTGATTTTCGGGGACTGAGGACGAGACTCATTGAAATGAACCTTTCGAGTCTGAATACTTATGCGCTCTTGGGCTATCAGCAGACCTTCAGCCCGTGGTAAATCATCATTGATTTAAGAAATTTTAGCATTTCTATTCATTTAATGGTGGATATTAGAGATGAAAATTCGAAAAGTCAACAAGCAAATTAATTAAAAAGTATAGGAATTTCCATTTATTGTTCAGGTATATCAGATAGTTGTTGAAGTGATGCTGCTAAATGTGCCAAAAAAGGCACATTATGAACGATCTCGTCTTCCTCTATAATCCAGGGGACAATGACTGGGGAGTAATAACCCGTGACCCCCCCGTCTTTGGTACGACAATCCTAAAAGATCTGAGACCAATCGATCTTGAAAACCCGGAAAACGTCATCTCAGATACCAATTTCGAATCAATGTGGAAAATGAAAACACAGTAGTTAGCGTTTTATTATGGAAAATTGCAGGATACAAAACAAACATCGAAGATCTTATTTTCCAGGGTGTGATCCGATTTCGAAACTCAGAGTTCCTCAAGACTGCCAGTTCAATTCTTCACATTCGGCTGGCAATATCTTGACAGTATATGTAAAAAACGCCTTCTGGCTGCCACCACAACATCTTGTGGTCCACAGGTATCGAATTTAGAGGTGTGAGATAAAGGCGCCGTCAACTCCTCATAACTTGCATTATCTTTAAATTCCAAAGTCACCATTAATATTATGGCTAATGCGGGCGTGTACCCGCAACCCAAAGTCTGAAAAAACCACCGTCGTCAAAAGGCTTCAGGACGCCCATTATAAGCGAGGCCTCGGACCTGTCCAAAAATTTTCTTGTTTTTTTGACAGGTATTTGGACGATAAAAGCCTAAATAGACTTGAAATAGGTTTTGAAAAGAACTTTGGAAAGGGAAAATAATCTGTGTTTTCTGGAAAGAAAATGCGGATAAAATTGATCTGGAAAAACTTGATTTTAAACTCAGATTTGACCCACCAGTGACCCACCGTAATATCAAATAATTAGGGTGGGTGATTCACATAAATTATTTATTTTATGAAACTTTTAATGGTGGAGGCGGCGGGAGTCGAACCCGCGTCCGAAAATATTCCACTTAGACATCTACATACTTAGCTCGGTATCAGAATTTCGCCTTCGGGGTCGCTACTGAGCACGCCCGCCCAAAGACTAACCTGTGTTAATTTTCGCCTCACCGTTTCACAGGTTCAAGGGATCGGCTAGCCCGCTAGTCGACGCCTTACTCCAATCTCGCAGGCAAAGAATGGGAAGACGCTAGCCATTTATGCGGCTAGAGCATACGCGTAATCGTCTGCGTTTGTGTTTCGCCCAACCGTTTAACGAGCAGTCGGAACCTCGGTATGCAATCTAAGCTTCAACTATCCCCGTCGAAACCGTTTCGCCCCCTTGATTTGGATTTTTTTAGTCATAAGATAAAAGCGCTACCGGCAACGACTCAAAAGTAACCACGGCCGTAAAAAAGTCAATAGTCGCCTTGCTTTCGGGCTTGGTCCATATCCCGCTTCAGTTCCTTTTCTTTCAATACTCTTCTTTTGTCGTAATTTTTCTTGCCCTTTGCCAAGGCGATTTCCACTTTGGCTTTGCCCCGCGTAAAATAGACCTTGGTGGGAATCAGGGAATATCCCCTCTGCTCAGTTTTTCCGATCAGCCGTTTGATTTCCCGTTTGTTCAGGAGAAGTTTCCGTGTTCGCATGGGATCCATTTCCATATGGTGGGCAAAAGGGTACGGGGTAATATGCATGTTATGAAGAAAAACCTCTTCCCGCTTCACCCTGGCATAGCTATCCAACAGGTTGGCCCTTCCCTCTCTTAAGGACTTGACCTCGGCGCCCAAAAGCACCAGCCCCGCCTCAAAAAACTCATCCAGGAAATATTCGTGACGCGCTTTTTTGTTCTGACAAACGATTTTCATTCTCAAACCCTCTTTACAAGTACCCCTTTTCTCTCAACTCGGGAAACATACCCCCTATGCGCTCGAACAGGTACTGTTGAACCGCGCCGGCCGTGTGAAGGCACATGACGGCCTTGAGGTCATCACGGGCCTGAGACATGGGCATGGCCCGCACGATTTTTTTGATCAGCGGTATGGACCTGGCATTCATGCTGAGCGCGTCAAGGCCCAACCCCAGCAATATGGGCACGCAAAGCGGATCACCCGCCATCTCACCGCACAGGGTAACACGGATGCCCTCATTTCTGGCAGCCGCCACCACCTGACCAATCATTCTGATAAGAGCGGGATCAAACGGTTGATACATGTGTGCCACATGTTCGTTGACCCTGTCAATGGCCAGTAAATACTGAATAAGATCGTTGGTCCCGATACTGAAAAAATCCACATGCCTGGCCAGAACTTCCGCCATAACAACGGCTGAGGGAATTTCAACCATGATGCCGACTTCTATTTCTTCATTGTAGGGGATGTGGTCGCGATCCAAATCCACTTTGACCTGGGCCAGGATGTCCTTTGCATCCAGAAGCTCCTGCAAACCGGATATCATGGGGAAAATCAATCGGATATGGCCGTGTACGCTCGCCCTGAGAATGGCGCGTAACTGTGTTTTGAATATTTCGGGCTGTTTCAGGCAGAACCGTATGGCCCTCAAACCCAGTGCAGGGTTCATCTCCTTCGAGATTTCAAGTTCCGAAACAAATTTGTCACCACCGATATCCAGGGTCCTGATGTTCACCGGTTCAGGGGCCATGAGTTCGGCTATTTCACGGTAGTCCTCAAAAAGGTCTTCCTCTTCCGGAAAACCCTTGCTCCTCAAATACAGAAACTCCGTTCGATAAAGACCGATGCCCTCGCCGCCATAATTCCTTACGGCGGTCACTTCTTCGAGGAATTCTATGTTGGCCGTCACAGTGATCCGTTGACCGTCAGGGGTCACGGCCGGAAGGTGGCTCTCCCTGGCGATACTCGACCGGTAGTCTTCCAGTTGAAGCTTCTTCTCCTGGTAGTAAATAATGGCGCTGTCATCAGGGTTGACAACAACCACCCCCGTACTGCCATCCACAATCAGGAGATCGCCATCCGCTACCACATCGGTTGCGCTTTCCAGGCCCACAATCGCCGGAATTTCCAGGGCCTGTGCCACGATGGCCGTATGGGAAGTCCGCCCCCCCACATCGGTAATAAACCCCATAACTCTTCCGATATTCAGTTCGGTGGTGTCCGAAGGGGAGAGATCATGGGCCACGATGATGACCCTTCTTTCGATTTCCGAAAGGCTCTGCTGGGCTTTTCCACTAAGGGTCCTTAGAATCCTTTCGGTGACATTTTCCACATCGCTGATACGGTTGCTGATATATTCGTCATCAATCTGGTCGAAAACTTTGCGGATTTTTTCCAGAGATTTTTTCAATGCCCACTCGGCATTAATTTTTTCATCCAGGATCGCACGAATGGTCGAATCCCGAAGCATGGTGTCCTTGAGGATCATCAAATGGCTGTCCAGAATAAAGGAGAGATCGTTGACTTTCTCCGCCATTCCGTTTTTGAGGGACTGCATCTCTTTTTCAACCACTCGAAGGGCCTCTTCAAACCGCTCCACCTCTCCGTTCAGATGCTCTGTGTTGACCAGATACTGGTATTGGATCTTGACTTTGCTTCTGTCCACGAGATGGGCTTTGCCAATGACAATGCCCGGATAAACGGCTATGCCCTTTAAAGCTTTTTTACCGGCGACAGCATCTTCGTTCATTTGTTTTCCCCAAATTTTCCCTGAAACAGCACATCCAGATCCGTCATAAACTGCTCTGAGTCTTCCCCAATAATGCGAACTTCCATCTCCGTGCCTTTTGGGCAGGCCAGCGTTAGGATGGAAAGGATATTGGACCCATCCACCTGTCGCCCATCCTTCCTGAGAAACAATTTGGATTCGTAACGATCTGACAATTCAACGATTTTCGCCGCAGCGCGCGCATGGAGCCCCAGGCTGTTGCGAATTTTCAGATGCCTGACCATTTCCATTGTTCATGAATCCTTCAACACTCTTTTTCTGGCGAGGCATTCTTTATAGACCTTCCGATACGCCAGTTTTTCTTTCTCTGCAATAACGCCTGCAATATCCCGAACACTCATGGTGTTCTCTTTTAGAAGGCCCTCAATGGCATCCAAGGTGGAATGATTCAATTCTTCCGGATCTTTTCCGGCAACTTTGCCTGAAACCACCAGTGTGAATTCCCCCCTGGTTTTTTCAGGGGTTAGCCCCTCCAGCAGCTCGGCCGGGGTACCGCGTCGAATTTCTTCAAATATTTTGGTCATTTCCCGAAACAGGACCATTTGTCTGGGGCCGAAGGCGCGAGCCATATCCAAAAGTGTCGCCCTGATCCGGTGGGGGGACTCATAAAAAACCATTGCTCGTGTTTCAGAAATCAAACCCTCCAATTCTTTTTTTCTTCTACCGGGACGGTTTGACAGAAATCCCAAAAAACAAAATCCCCCCGTTGGGAAACCACAGACCGAAAGGCTCGCCACAGCGGCAGAAGGTCCTGGAATCGGCGTAATTTGAATCTCTTTTTCAATGGCACCTGAAATGAGTGTGATGCCGGGATCAGAAATGCCCGGGGTTCCCGCATCGGATACAAGGGCCAATTTCATTCCGATTCCCAGTTGCCCAAGAAGCCGATCCGTTCTGCTTTTCCGGGAATGCTGGTTGTAAGTGGCTATTTTTGTTTTTATACCGTAGTGATTGCAAAGCCGCTTGGTGTGGACCCCGTTCTCAGCCACAATCAAGTCAACCTCTTTTAAGACGCGCAAGGCCCTCAGGGTAATGTCCTCCAGATTCCCGATGGGCGTTGCGACCACGTATAAAATGCCGTGTTCCTGCTCCCCTGATGACGGCTTTCTATCCATAAGCCAGGTCAAAAGCGTTCTTGATCACTTCAATCTGAGGGGGCCCGCTGCCCATGGAAACTGCGACCACATCAAAACGGGCACTGACGTCACAGCAATTGTTGGTTTTCATGTAGTTTAACGCCACTTTGGAGATCTGTTTTCGTTTTCTGGCGTTTACCGCTTCCTTTGCAAACCCCAGGGGCCGTCCTTTTCTGGTTTTGATCTCTATAAACACCAGAACATCCCCATCTTTCGCCACCAAGTCCACTTCGCCCAGCCGGCATCGGTAGTTCCTGATAATATTGCTGTACCCCAGGCGTTTGATTTTTTCAAAGGCCAGCGCCTCACCCCGTTCACCCAGTTCAAGTCTTTCTCGGGTCAATTTACTGCGCCTCTTTAGAGATCAGACGGCTAACCGGTTTAAACGTCAGACGGTGAACCGGACATGGACCGTGCTCTTTTAAGGCATCGAGATGTTGTCGGGTTCCGTACCCCTTGTTTTTGTCAAAACCGTATTCAGGATACATATTGTGATAAGAAGCCATGATCCAGTCCCGATACACCTTGGCCAGCACAGAGGCTGCCGAAATGCTTCGGGAGATTTGATCGCCTTTTTTTAAACATTTCTGTTTGATGGGGATGGGAACAGCATGGGTGCCATCCACAAGGATAATTTCCGGTTGCGGATCAAGCACCTGGATAGCACGCAACATGGCTTCCAGAGAGGCGTTTAGGATATTGAACTTTTCAATATACGAAATGGATACCACGCCGATACCGAAGGTCAGAGCACCACCCCTGATCGTATGGAATCTTTCGAATCTGGCGCGAGCCGTCATTTTTTTTGAATCCTTAACCCCCGAAAATCGAACACCTTCGGGAATAATGACCGCTGCCGCAACCACAGGGCCGGCCAAAGGACCTCGCCCCGCTTCATCAACCCCGGCAATCAGTGTGTAACCCAAACCTCGCGCCTGGGTTTCGTGGTAAAAGGGATCCACAGGGGTTTGGCGTGAATCGTCCGGAAACAGCTCCAGGTTTTCAGGTCGACGCACTTGCCGGAGTCTCTTGAACAAACATCATTTTACGAGTTCCCTGCGCCATCAAAATGATTTTAGAATCGCTTTTCTTTGATTCTTGCGGCCCTGCCGCGCAGATTCCTGAGGTAATAGAGTCTCGATCTTCTGACTTTTCCCCTTGACACCACCTCAACCTTATCAATGTTGGGAGAGTGAAGGGGAAAAATACGTTCCACACCAATACCGTAAGAAACTTTCCGAACCGTAAATGTGGCGCCGGTAGTGCCTTTTCGTTTTCTGATGACAACCCCTTGAAATACCTGGATCCTCTCCTTTTCGCCCTCTTTAATCCTGGCATGAACCTTGACGGTATCACCAGGCTTGAAGTCGGGGATGTCGCCGCGCATCTGCTCCATCTCGAGCATTTCTACAACATTCATTTCTTTCTCCTTATGTCACACACCTGAACTCACCGGCCTGTCGGCCGAAGCCTTGGCGAAGGCTGGTGCTTCGTGCTTTGATTAGACTGTGTTTCCCCATGATACTGCAGTTTAAAAATATTCAACCGGCCGGCCCACCAACCGATCGAGAATAATGGCTGCCGCCGTCCTTACTGAAAGATGATTATATCCCGATCTTCCCGAGATGGGTTCCAGCACATGGTCGGCCTGTTGCAGAACGTCTTCATGAAGCCCCCATGCCGTTCCAAACAGCAGAAAAACCGGTCCATTGGATAAAACAAGACCCCTTAACGCTTCGTAACTCATGGCACGGTTTTCCTGCTTAGCCGCATCTGTCGCAACAGTCGTGGCCGTGTCCCCTTCCCTCTCCTTCACTCTCTCAAGCGCTAAGTTCAGGGATGGTGTTACACTGACCAGGCTCAGGGCTTCCTTTCTATGACGGTTATATCGGGCACCGTACCCGGAAATCCAATGCCGCAAAATTCGATTCGCCAGGGCCTGCTGGTCTTCAAGGGGCGTAATAACAAAAAAGCCCTTGATGCCATAGGTTTTGCTCAGTCGAGCAAAATCGTGAATATCCAAAGGCGTTATGGCCGAAGCAATGGTCTCCTGATGCTTGTTGTAAACGGGAAAATGGACAAGCCCGACATAGAGAGGCATTACGTCAGTTCTTCCAGAATCGCTTTATCTTCAGGAGATAATTCAGCCTTCTGAAGCAGATCCGCCCTTCGTAGCAGCGTTCTTTTGAGCGATTGCTTTTTCCGCCACAATCGAATTTTCTCATGATCACCGGACAAAAGTACCGGGGGAACCTCCAGGTCTTTGAACACCCTTGGCCGTGTGTAATGGGGGTATTCCAGGAGCCCGTTTTCAAAAGAGTCCTCAAGGTTCGATCTTTCACCACCCAGGACGTCCGGAATCAGTCGACTGACCGCTTCAATGACCACCATGGCAGCCAGTTCACCACCATTTAAGACATAATCCCCGATAGACAGCTCCATATCGATACAGGTTGATCGTACCCGCTCATCAACGCCTTCATACCGCCCACAGACCAAAATAATCTGCTGCCACTCAACCATGTCCCAGGCCATGTCCTGGGTAAAGGGCTCTCCCTGTGGTGAAAAAAGCACCACCGGTCCCTGACCTTCCATTCGCTCGACGGATTGAAGGGCACGAAAGACCGGTCCCGCTTTCATGACCATCCCCTCACCACCGCCGTATGGACGGTCATCAACAGTCCTGTGAGGTCCTCTGGCAAAATCACGGATGTCCCGTAACGCCACATCCACGAGGCCCCTCTCAATGGCGCGCCCCAGAATGCCCTCCCTCAAATAGGAGGTAAACATATCCGGAAACAAGGTCAAAACATCAAACTTCATTCAAATCCAACAACCCTTCCAAGGCCGAGATAATCATTTTCCTGTTTTCTAAATCAATATGGTTGACCACTTCTTGAGCGGCCGGCAGAAAAATCTCCCGGTCACCGTTTTTCACAACGTAGATTTCATTATTCCCCGCAGGGATAATTTGTGAAACGACACCCAGAAACACACCATCATTCAAGAAAACCTCCAAGCCCAGCAGCTCAAACCAGAAATATTCCCCTTCTTCCCGAACAAGGGCATCTTTGCTAATATGGAGTTCCGCTCCCCTGAAGGACTCCGCCTGGTTTATGTCCGTCAATCCGGCCAGTTCTACCAGAAAAACATTCTTATGGGGCCTTGCGGAAATAACGCTTAAACAACGATTTTCTCCGGTCGCAAGTTTAAAAAAAACCTTTCCTGCATTCAATAGCGAGGCTGCCGACTGCGAAAAAACCTGCACTCGCAGAAGACCCTCCAACCCGTGCGGCCGAAGGACCTTCCCAAAAAAGAGTGCATTATCAGGCAAGCCTGAGGGCTCGTTCAAAACTATTCGATAATCTCCAATACGGATCGTTTGTTAATTTTTGTGGAGGCTGCACTGAGAATTGTCCTCATGGCCCTTGCGGTGCGGCCCTGCTTTCCAATGACCTTGCCCAGATCTTCCTTGGCGACTTTCAGTTCAAGAACCGATGTCTGTTCCCCTTCGATTTCTGTGACGACCACATCTTCAGGCTTATCAACCAGCGCTTTCGCAATGTATGAAACTAGCTCTTTCATCTCGGTTCACCTCCATTGGAATACACGGAAATGCGGCTTTTAGGTTGCTGCGGAATGGGATTTAATCACGCCTTCCCGTTTCACCAGGGCTCTGACTGCCTCTGAAAGTTTCGCTCCTTTTTCAACCCAGTACTGGAGTTTGTCCTCATGGATTTTCACAACAGCGGGTTCTTTCATGGGATCATAATATCCCAGGATTTCCAGGAACCTGCCATCTCTGGGCGCCTCTGAATCAGCTGCCACCAAACGATAAAACGGTTTTTTCTTCGCTCCCATCCTTGTCAATCGAATTCTAACGGCCATTTTCTACTACCACCCCCTTAAATTTATTGGTTTTGAGCATCATAAATGCACCCTCTATCCGAAGAGGGGCGGCATGTTCAGCCCACCTTTTTTGGTAAATTGTTCCATCATTTTTTTTGTTTGAACAAAATTTTTCAGCAGACGGTTGACATCCTGGACCGTAGTCCCACTGCCCGTTGCAATGCGGCGTCTTCTGCTGCCATTAATGATCTTGAACCTGCGTCGCTCATCTCGAGTCATGGAATTAATGATCGCCTCGACTTTGACCAGTTCCTTTTCATCGGGTTTCAGCTTTTTCAGCTGTTTCAGTTTTCCCATACCCGGGAGCATCCCCAGGATATCTTCCAGGGATCCCAGCTTTTTAATCTGTTTCAATTGAGACCGAAAATCTTCCAGGTCAAACTCATTCTTTTTGAGCTTTTTCTCCAGCTTTCTGGCCTCTTTTTCGTCAAACTGGGATTCCGCTCTCTCAATGAGTGACAGGACATCGCCCATACCGAGAATCTGCGAGGCCATCCTGTCGGGATGAAAAGGCTCTAGGGCGCTTATTTTTTCACCGACCCCCACAAATTTAATGGGTTTTCCGGTTACCGCCTTGATGGATAACGCTGCACCACCCCTGGCGTCACCCTCCATTTTGGATAAAATCACACCGGAGAGATCCAGGGTCTCATTGAAATGTTTTGCCACATTGACCGCATCCTGACCGGTCATGGCATCCGCCACCAGAAGGATTTCAGTGGGATTGACTTTTTCCTTGATGACCACCAGCTCATTCATCAGGGCTTCATCCACATGCAGTCGTCCCGCCGTATCGAAAATCAGGACGTCCGCCCCCTGTGACCCGGCCCCGGCCATCGCGTCGAGGCATATCTCATCCGGTGTCTGTCCTTTTTCCGTGGGATAAACCGGAACATCGATCTGTAGTCCCAGTTTCGTGAGCTGGTCCACGGCAGCAGGCCTGTAAATGTCCGCGGGAACCAGGAAAGGATGCCTGCCCTGCTTTCGCAGATATGCTGCCAGTTTTGCAGCAGTGGTGGTTTTACCGGAGCCCTGAAGACCCACCAGCATCAATGAATGGGGCGCTTCGCCAACAAGTTCAAGACCCGTTCGGGACTCACCCATGAGGCTTGTCAGTTCTTCATTTACAATTTTAATAATCTGCTGACCGGGTGTCAGGCTATCCAGAACATCCTGTCCAACAGCGCGCCCGCGAATATCTTCTATCAATTTCTTTACGACTTTGTAGTTGACATCCGCCTCCAGAAGCGCTAAACGCACTTCTTTCAAAGCATCCTGAATATTGGCTTCAGTGAGCCTTCCCCGCCCTTTCAGTTTTTTGAAAACACGGTTGAGTTTTTCAGATAAGCTGTCAAACATGTCGCTGTGGACCCTCGCATTTTGTAAACAATCAGGATTACTTTATAAGACTACGGATGTCAACAAAAAACGAAATGACGCCGAAAAGAACGTCGAACCATTTTGAGGTTGCCAATGAAATCCATACCCCCTAGTATTGTGCCATTGCAACCACCATACATGGATCAGTCGGAAATGTCATATGATTTCGATGGGGTTCTTGATGGGGTGATTCAACTACATGACTGAGAAAATGCACAGTGACGGGATTATCCGTCCAAGGAAAGGTAAGGGAGATCCGCATCTGCCGCCGGATGTTCTCATGGTGATGATCCCCGGGGAACTTCGATTCCTGGCACAGAAAGCGGGCGCAACCCAGACGGCCTTCAGCAACATGCGCCTTTATGATCTGTATCGGTCACAGGGTGAAAATGAAGCGTCCGTCACACTGGCAGGCCCTTTCATCGGCGCACCCCATGCGGTTATGGGGATGGAGAAGCTGATCGCCATGGGCGCCGAAAGAATTCTGATGCTGGGCTGGTGCGGTTCACTGCAGCCGTTTCTTAAAATCGGTGACCTGGTGGTCCCTACCCATGCCATATCGGAGGAAGGCACGTCACAACATTATCCAACCGCTTCAAAAAATCCCCCATCGGATGCGGCGCTTAACCGGATTCTGGAAACTGCCCTCAAAGAAAAAAAGACCCCCTTTACAAAAGGACCGATTTGGACTACGGATGCCATATATCGCGAAACACCGGAAAAGGTAAAGGCCTACCAGCAGCAAAATATCCTGGCTGTGGAAATGGAAATTTCAGCGCTGTTGGCGGTATCTTCATTTCGCTCTGTCCAGATGGCAGCGATACTGGTGGTTTCCGATGAGCTTTTTGAATTAAGATGGAATCCTGGATTTTCCAACAGCCGACTGAAAAAAAGTAGCCGTGCCGCTGCAGAACTGCTGCTGGAGGTCCATAAACATCCGGCCCGGCCCGAAAGACTGTCCGGAGAAGTGAAATGAACCTCAAAAACGGCATTCTCGCCATAGATGTGGGCAGCGGTACCCAGGACATCCTGGTATGGCGCTCGGAGCAAAGGATTGAAAACTGCCCCAAGTTGATTCTCCCCTCGCCCACCACCATCATTGCCAGGCAGATGAGGGAGGCCACGAAAAGGGGGCATCACCTTTTTCTGGCGGGCCATACCATGGGCGGGGGCCCTTCCACAAAAGCGGTTCGAGAGCACATCTCGGCCGGATTAAAGGTTTTTGCCCTGGAACAACCCGCCCTTACATTCCATGACAGGATTGATAAGGTCGTTGCCATGGGGGTTGAAATTGTGTCCCGGAAACCGTCCGTTGAACCGCTGACCCAACTGGAAATGGGCGACTTGAACCTGCCGGCCATTCAAGGGGCACTGCAACTGTTCCATGAGCCCATGCCCGGAACTGTTGCCGTGGCCGTTCAGGACCATGGGTTTTCACCGGACACGAGCAATCGGGTGTTCAGGTTCGAGCAATGGAAAAAACTCCTCGAATCGGGAAAAAGCCTGACATCTCTCATATATGAAAAACCCCCTGATTACCTGACGCGAATGAACGCCGTATGTGATACAAATCCCGGCACCCTTCTGATGGATACCGGCGCATCCGCCATTGTCGGCGCCCTTGAAGACACCTGGATTGCTGAAAAATCCCGGGAAGGGGTCACCCTCCTCAATATCGGGAACGAACATATTCTGGCGGCCCTGGTGAAAAACGAAAAGGTATGGGGCGTTTATGAACATCATACGTCCCTGATGACGCCCGAAAAACTGGCGGTACACCTGGAACGTCTCCGGCATGAAGACTTGCCAAACCAGGAAATACTCGATGAGATGGGCCACGGCTGCCACGTAATACCCGGCGCCGGCAAGGAGAGCACCTTCAGCCCCGCGGGGATTACAGGCCCCAACCGGGAAAGGTTTGCATCTTTAGGGGGACACATGGCGGCCCCATTCGGGGATATGATGCTCACCGGCTGTTTCGGTCTTATAAAAGCCGTTCAAGCAAAAATGGACCATTAAAAATGAAAAACATCCGAAAAGAAATTGATGCACTGAAAGAAGAAATCGAATACCATAATCAGCGGTATTACGTTCTGGATGATCCGGAAATTCCGGATGCCGACTATGACAGGCTTTTTCAGCGGTTGCTCGATCTGGAAAAACAGCACCCGGAACTGGAGGCCCCTGACTCTCCCACCCGGAAAGTGGGCGGCAGACCCAAAGGCGGTTTTTTGTCGGTAACGCATCGTTCTCCCATGCTCAGCCTTGAAAACTGTTTTGACCCTCAACAAATCTTTGATTTTGACAAGCGTGTCAGGAAGTTTCTGGGGAATGATGCACCGGTCGGCTATACGGTTGAGCCCAAGATTGACGGGCTCGCAGTGGAGTTGGTCTACGAAAAAGGAGTCCTAACCGTAGCATCCACCCGGGGGGATGGCCGCACCGGGGAGGATGTGACCCGAAACATCAAAACCATTTTAAACGTGCCGTTGAATCTGACTGCCCGGAAAAAATCATTACCGATTCCCGATCTTCTGGAAGTGAGGGGCGAGGTCTACATGGATGTGGCCGCCTTTGAAACACTCAACCGGAAGCGCACCGCCCAAAACGAGCCACTTTTCGCCAATCCGCGAAATGCCGCAGCCGGTTCCCTCAGGCAACTGGATTCACGGGTCACCGCCAAAAGACCGCTGGACATGTTCTGTTACGGGGTCGGAAATGCCCAAACGCTTCCTTTCAAAACCCACTGGGACGTTATGATGGCACTGCAGCACTGGGGGCTCAGGGTTAACCGGCCCCACATACGGGTGTGTGACACCCTGGATGACGTCGTAACAAACTGCCGCCGCTTTGAAGAAACCAGGAAGCAGTTCCCCTACGAGATCGACGGCGCCGTCATTAAGGTTAACCGCCTGGATCTGCAATCCCGGCTGGGCATGAAGTCAAGAAGTCCCCGATGGGCCATGGCCTACAAATTCGCCCCCAGCCAGGAGACCACAACCGTCATGGGAATCCATGTTCAGGTGGGACGGACCGGCGCTCTGACACCCGTGGCCCACCTGGAACCGGTGGAACTGGGAGGCGTCCTCGTCAGCCGGGCGACCCTTCATAACCAGGAAGAGATTGACCGAAAAGATATCCGCGAAGGGGACAGGGTGATTGTTCAGCGGGCGGGGGATGTGATTCCCGAGGTGGTGAAAACCGTTTTCTCAAAGCGGACCGGGAACGAAACGAAATTTGTCATGCCGGATGCGTGTCCCGCATGCGGGTCCGGAATAGAGAAAAAGCCGGGAGAGGTGGTGGCCAGATGTCCCAACATGAATTGTCCGGCTCAGATCAGAGGATCACTTAAGCACTTCGTGTCAAAAGCGGGAATGAACGTTGATGGTCTGGGGAACAAACTGATCTTTAAACTTATGGACAAAGGGCTGGTCAAAGACGAATCGGACCTTTATGCACTGACCCGAGCGGACCTGATGCGCCTCGATAACATCAAAGAAAAATCAGCGAACAACCTGCTGGGCGCCATTGAAGGCAGCAAAACGCCCACACTGGCAAGATTTATTTATGCCCTCGGCATCAGGCATGTGGGGGAATTTACAGCCGCCCTTCTGGCGGACCACTTCGAAGACATTAAAGAATTGGCAAGCACCCGTCAGGAAGTCCTTTCCGCCATAGACGGCATCGGGCCACAAATCGCCGAAAGCGTGTTTTCTTATTTTGCGGACCCTCAGAACGTGGACCTCATTGAACGTCTGCTGGCAGCCGGCGTAAAGCCCAGTGTAACCCGTTCCAAGCCAACAGATTCCCCGGTGGTCGGAAAAACATTTGTCTTGACAGGGTCCCTTTCGGCCATTAAACGTTCCGCAGCCAAAGAGACCATTACCCAAAAAGGCGGCAAAGTGGGATCTTCCGTCGGCCGTAACACGGATTATCTGGTGGTGGGAGAAGCACCCGGTTCCAAACTTCAAAAGGCAAAAAACTTAGGCATTTCCATCCTGGGTGAGAAGCAATTTCTGGAACTGCTGGGGGCACGACGTGTTAAACAACATGCGCAAACACCTGATCATTGAGGGCCTGGTTCAAGGGGTCTGGTTCAGGGAATCCACCCGTCGTCAGGCGGTTTCCCTGGGGGTATCGGGATGGGTGAAAAATCGGCCGGAGGGAACCGTTGAAGCCCTGCTGGAAGGCCCCGAAGATGCGGTTTTGAGGCTGGTTGCCTGGTGCGGAAAAGGCCCTTCCGCCGCCGGCGTCACCGGAATTCACGAAACAGACGAAGCGTGGCTCGGCGAGTTTAGCGCCTTCGACGTCGTTTATTAGGAGGATGGAAGTGCCAACAAAGCGTTTCACAGCAATCACGTGTCTGTGTCTGCTCTCCCTGCTGCTTGCAGCATCCGGGTGCAGCACCACCAAGAATCTGACCAAGAAAGTTTTGCCTACTTCCCTGGCCAAGAAAATCATGACCAACGAGGCGGATCTCAAAAAGCGTGTCATGATTTTTCCCTTCGTGGACCAGGCCGGTGTGGGACCTGAAATGGCGAAGAAGTTTAGCCATGAATTTTATGAGCATTTGAAAAAAACCCCCAACTTGCTCCTCTATGACCCCCCGGACGGTGTTTTTTCCACCCAGGCCATGGAATCCCCTCAATACGGGGTGGTAACCAGTTCCAAGCTCGTTGACATCGCCACGGACATGGGCATGAACGCCCTGATGATCGGGGTCCTGAACCCGGTCGAAATCGCTGTTCATAAAACCGGTATCTGGCCTTTTGACAGTTGGAAAAGAATCTACACGGTTTCCGCGGCGGTCAATGTTATTGGTACAGCCAGCAAAACCCTCATCTATACCGACATCGCCCTTGAAGAATACGATATGAGCCTGGAGGAATCCGAGCAGCTGGACCAGGAAAATTATATTCGGAAGATTACCCTTGAGGCCCTGCCGGATCTCATCAATAACCTGGGAACAACCATGGACTTCAAAGTCAGCGATGAACCCTGGACCGGCAGAATCGTGGCGGTGGACGGCGAGACCATCATGATTAACGCGGGCAAGGAGATCGGTCTGGAAGACGAGGCGGTTTTCAAAGTATTTTCCGTTGGAGAATCCATCTCCTCCGGCACCGGCAGAACCATTCATCTGCTGGGGGAAACGGTCGGGGAGATCAAAGTCACATCGGTCATGGAGAAACATTCTCTGGCGAAGTCCCTGGATGGCGGGCCATTTAAGGCGAAACAGTTTATTCGGTTGAAGCAGTAAATAAGCTGTTAGCTATTAGCTTCTAGCTGTTAGCTGTTAGGCCGGAATAGGTATTGTATGGATAAAATTGTCATTGAAGGCGGCTACCCCTTGAAGGGAACGGTCAACATCAGCGGCGCCAAGAACGCTGCGCTGCCCGCCGTTGCAGCGTGCCTCCTGACCGGGGGGGGGCATCGCCTGCGGGGGATTCCCCGTCTCAGGGATATTCGCACCATCAAATGCATCATGGGAAAACTGGGAACGGTTTTTCAGGAAACCGGTGATGTGCTGGAAGTCAACTCGGACAACCTCACCGCTCACGAAGCCCCATATGAGCTGGTCAAGACCATGCGTGCATCCATCCTCCTGCTGGCCCCGCTTCTCGCCCGCCTGGGGCAAGCCAAAATATCCCTTCCCGGGGGCTGCGCCATCGGTGCGCGACCGATAAACCTGCACTTGAAGGCCCTGGTCTCCATGGGCGCGGACATATACCTGGAACACGGCTACATCAACGCGCAAGCCAAAAAACTGAAAGGCGCGGACATTTTCTTTGACATCCCCACGGTAACCGGAACGGAAAACATCCTGATGGCAGCCGTAACCGCCCAAGGCACCACGACCCTGCGAAACGCCGCCAATGAACCGGAAATCAAAGACCTGGCGCAAATGCTGCGCGCCATGGGCGCTGATATCGAAGGCGAAGGCTCCGACACCATCGTGGTTCACGGTGTAGATCATCTCGCGCCATGTGAACACACCATCATTCCCGATAGAATTGAAGCCGGCACCTTTATGATTGCCGCAGCAATGACCCGGGGTGATGTTGATATACAAGGATGCAGACCCGATCACCTCATGGCACTGATGGAAAAGCTTCAGCAGACCGGCGCCGAGGTCACAAAAAAGGACGAGTCCATCCGCGTTCGAGGTCCCGAATCCATTGAAAGCGTTGATATCAAGACCATGCCTTTCCCTGGTTTTGCCACAGATCTCCAAGCCCAGTTCATGGCGCTCATGACGGTGGCCAAAGGATGGAGCATGTTCAGGGAAACGGTATTTGAAAACCGTTTCATCCATGTAAGTGAACTCAGACGTCTCGGTGCCGACATTGAAATCAACGGAAACCAGGCCCTCGTAAAAGGTCGCAAAAAGCTACTTTCGGCGCCGGTCATGGCAACGGATTTGAGAGCCAGCGCCTCCCTCATTCTGGCCGGATTGGTGGCCGAGGGGGGGGCCACGGAAGTACACCGGATCTACCACCTGGACAGGGGATACGAGGCCATTGAAAAGAAATTCAGGGGACTGGGCGCCAGAATCCGACGTGAAAAAGGACCATCTGTTTAATCGCTTCCTGTTCAATCGCCCTCTGGTACCCTGCCTGCTTTCATTTGCCGGGGGCATTCTTGCCGCACACCTTGTTTTTCCTGCCGATCACGCCTTAAGTTTACCCATACTTCTGACCCTTTCCCTGTGCCTGCTGCTCTCCCTTTTTTGTCCGGGAGATTCAAGGGCTTATCTTCTGTTGGTGGTTTTTTTCCTGGTCGGCACTTTGCTGACGCCGGAGAAGCTTTTGCCATCCCGGTTGCGGCCCCTGGCTGTGGATCATGGGAAAGCCATCATCGAAGGGGTTGTTCTGGAACCGCCAATCCGACCCCGTTCGGGTATGATCCGGGCGAAAGTGCTGGCGCAAAGCCTTATTTCGGGAGGCGGTGTCTTCCCCCTCAACGAGAACATCATTGTCACCATTTACCGAAACGCCATTCCATTTCAGCCCGGAGAAAAAATCCGCTTTCCCGCACGCCTCCGAACCTTTAAAAGTTTTCGAAATCCAGGCCACTACGACTACGAAAAATCCATGACATTTGCGGGGTTCACATGCGCCGCCGCCGTTAGCGACGGGCGATACATTGTCCCCATGGGACCGGGGAAACTTCCTTTTTTCCAAGGATTAGTTGAAAGGCTGCAGGCACCGGTCAGAACATTTTTCGAGGAATCCCTGGATCATCGAAACGCCGTTCTGTTTCGCGCGCTCATTTTGGGAGAGCGGCAGGGAATTGACCGTACTCTGAGAGAAAGTTTTAACAGATCGGGCCTGGGGCATCTGCTGGCCGTCTCCGGTCTGCACATCGGACTGGTGGCATGGGCCGCTTTTTTCATTTTTAAATGGGGGCTTTCCCGATCCTACCGTTTGATTCTCGCCATTGATATTCGAAAGTGGAGTGCTTTCTTTACCTGCTTTCCCGTGATCGGATACACCCTCCTTGCAGGATGCCGGGTGTCGTCTCAACGGGCCATGATCATGGTCATGGCGTACCTGATATCCATTATTCTGGGAAAAGAAAAGGAGATCTGGTCCACACTTGCCCTGGCCGGTCTGGTGATATTGTTTCTGGATCCCGGGGCAATTTTCGCTCCTTCATTCCAACTTTCATTTGTTGCGGTAACCGGCATCCTGTGGCTGACGCCCTCAATCCTCAACAAGGTGGGTTACAAAAAGGATATGCCGATTGAAAACCATGCTTTTGCGAGATCGGTTTTCACCTATATTACAGGTCTGGCAGCGGTCAGTGTTTCCGCCCTCTATTTCCTGCTGCCCCTCACCGCCTTCTATTTCCACCGTATTCCCCTGGTCTCTATCCCTGCAAATCTCACCACCATTCCCATCTTAGGCTTGTGGGTATTGCCCTTGGGCCTTTTATCGGTTTTGACGTTGCCGTTTTCATCCCCACTGGCGGATTTTTTTCTACAGTGCGGTACCTGGGGCCTGGACGTCATGATGGAAATCATCAGCTTCTGGTCGAACCTTTCGTGGGCATCCATATGGAGTTTTACACCGAATTTTTTTGAAATCAGTCTTTTTTATGCCTTTACATTTTTCGCCTTTTTTTCCAGGCGCAGAAGATGGGCGAAACTCGGCCTGGTGGCGATGGTGTTTCTAATCATCATTGATGGTGCCTTCTGGGTTCACCGGGTGGGGTTCAACCGGGATCTGGAAGTGGTTTTTCTGGATGTGGGAAAGGGCAATGCCGCACTCATTTCCTTTCCCGGCGGCAAGAGAATGATGATTGACGGCGGGGGATTCTCCAGTAATCACTTTGACGTGGGCAAAATGGTGATTGCACCCTTTTTGTGGCACAGAAAGATCGGGACCATCGATACCCTGGTGTTAAGCCATCCCCAGGCGGATCATATGAACGGCCTTCGCTTCATTGCCGAAGCATTTCATCCAAAAGAATTCTGGTACAACGGTGACCCGGTGGAAACCCCGAGCTACAAAGATCTTATGAGAACTCTGGAGGCGAATAACGTTTCAATAAAACTGCCGGAGCAACTTCAGGAAAAAATTCGTATTAACGGTGCGGAAATCGAAGTCCTTTATCCTGAATCCGGGGTAGGGGCGAATAAATATTCGCCCGTACTTATACCGCCTGATGGAAAAGAACTGAACAATCGCTCAATGGTCCTCAGAATATCCTATGCCGGAACATCCATTCTTTTCCCCGGCGACCTTGAAGAAATCGGAGAAAAAAGGCTTATGGCCCGCGTCGGAAACCGGGTCAAAAGCGATATACTGCTTTCTCCCCACCACGGAAGCCGGACTTCCAGTTCAGAAGCATTTCTTAAAACGGTGGCGCCCAGGGTTTGTGTCATTTCTTCAGGTGAAGACCGCTTTGGTCGATTCCCACATCCTTCCGTGCTGAAACGGCTGGCCCAAATGGAATGCGAAAGCATTTGCATCTCCGGTTCAGGCGCAGTTACCGTGAGGGTCGGTCCTGAAGGGTTTGACATTCATTCGTTCCTGTCAAAGGACTTCATTAAGAACTGATTTTTTTTGCGCCCCCCTCCGCCGGCATGGAATTCACACATAAAGATTGAAAATAATAGCTGGATTTGACATTATTCAGGGTTGATATTTTACTGTTTTATGACCCTTGAGTAAGGTCTTATTTGCACAAAATTGTAACCGTTGGAATGGAAGGTTAATGCCCATACCCTTTTTACATGCTTTTAAAGCAGCACTTCTCGGGACTTTATGCTTGATTCTGCTGCCCGGGTTTTCCCTGGGCACCGAAACCGCACCCGAGAAAAGTGACGGAATCCCTTATGAGGTTGAGATAAAAGGAAAAGATCTGGAAAATAGCCCGATCCATAGGCTCCTGGGCGAAGTTTCCTTGGCCGTTCAAAAGAAAGATGATCCACCGAAAAGTCTGGCACTCCTGAGGCGGCGTTGCGAGGATGACCTTCCGGAAATGCAAAAAGTGCTGCGATCATTCGGCTATTTTCGAGGCACCATCACATTTAAGATAATGCCACCCAAAACCGCCAATGAAACCGCAGCAGATCATCTATTCACGACCAGGGCCGATGACACGGAAACCGATACCGCGGCCGTTCCCCCACCGGTAAATCCGGCAACCGTACGCTTTGAAGTTGATCTGGGTCCTCGATTTGCCTTTTCCAATATCAATATCCATCTGGCCACCGGCACACAACCGGGGGTGCTTTCCCCGCCCACTCCCGCAGAGGTCGGACTGGTTCAAGACACGCCTTATACCGCAAGTTCAGTGGTCAAAGCCGGGGAAGCGATTCTAACCCGGTACAAGGGAAACGGCTACCCTTTTCCGAAAATCAGGCATCGGGATGTCATCGCTGATTTCAAAACAGATCACGTGGAAGTCTCATTCCAGGTTTCCCCCGGGCCCTACGCGCGTTTTGGGGCCACCCGGGTAACGGGCCTTGAACGCCTCAAGGAAAAATATGTTTACGAACTAATCCCCTGGAAAGAGGGTGAACCCTATGACGTCCGTAAGATTAATGCGGCACGTCAAACGCTTTTTGACACCAATCTATTTGGCGTGGTTGCCTTCAAGAATCCCGAAAAAGTGGATACCCAAGGCCAACTGCCCATGACCGTAGAGCTAAAAGAACGGTCCCCCCGCACCATACGTCTGGGGCTGGAATACACCACGGATTACGGCCCGGGAGTCAATAGCAGCTGGACCCACAGAAACCTTTTCGGAATGGCCGAAAAATTGAGGGCCAGCGCCATAATTAACAAAGAAACCAGGACCGCGTTGCTTCGTTTTGCTAAACCCATGTTTTTAAATCGGGACAACACGTTCATCTCCCAGATTGCGTTCAACGATGAAACCACCGATGCCTATAATGCCACCTCCGGTATTGCAACGGTCATTCTGCAACAGCAATTCACTAAAGCTTTCCGTGCCGGAGGAGGCCTGGGATTCCACTTGTCCCGGGTCAAGGACAACGCCACCAATGAACGGAATACGTACCAACTCTTCTATGTACCGATGACCGCAGACCTGGATACACGCAAAAATATCCTGAACCCCATTCAGGGGTACCACCTTTCCCTGGGAATGGCCCCCTATCAGGATATCTCCCAGAGCAATATTCGTTTTTTTCGTTACATCCTGGGTGGCAGCACCTATTATAATTTCAATCGCGGCGACTGGATAGTGGTGGCGGTTAAAGCGGCATTCGGCCAGATTTACGGCATCAGCCATGACAAAATGCCGGCGAATCTGCGGTTCTATCCGGGGGGCGGCGGTTCCGTACGCGGTTATGGTTATCAAATGGCCGGCCCCCTTAAGGGAAATGTCCCTCTCGGCGGTCTCTCCACGCTCACCGGTTCCCTGGAACTGCGTTTTAAGGTGACCGAGTCCATCGGGATCGTTCCCTTCATGGATGCGGGAACCGCATATCTGGATACGGTGCCCGATTTCAGCCGGCAGGAGATGCTTTATGGCGCGGGACTGGGCTTGCGGTATTACACCACCATCGGACCCATTCGGCTGGATGTGGCGGTCCCTCTCAAGAAACGACCCGGGGGGGTTGACAGTGATTACCAGATTTATGTGAGTATCGGGCAGTCTTTTTAAGGGGAGAGGACGGATGACGGAAGACAGAGGACAGAGACCGGAGGACGGAGGACAGAAGGCTCGTCGCAGTGGTCCGTCGTCCGTCGTCCGTCCTCCGTCCTCCGATACCCGTCGTCCGTTTTGGCGTCGTCTGTTAAAATGGACCTTGTTAACCATCGTCGGGTTCATAGTGCTGATCATGCTCCTGTGGGCGGGCCTTCAGACGCAATGGGCCAAAAAGCAGTTGGCAGGGTTTGTGGCAGATGTCACCGCAAAAACAGGGGACTATCAGGTGGCCATTGAGGGCTTGGATGGGCTGCTCCCCTTTTCCATTACTCTGGAACGCGCCACCATTTCAGATGCGAAAGGGCCCTGGCTCAACATGGAAAATTTCGATTTTTCCATGACACCTTTGGATCTTATCACGGGGTTCGTGCATGTAAAATGGCTGCGGATGGCACATCTGTCCGTTTCCCGGCTGCCTGAATCCCGCGAAACGCCCCCGAAAAAGGAAACATCAACCGAAAAAAGCGGCACATTCTCCCTGCCCCACATTCTGGTTCAGGAAATCCAACTTCAACACATTGACCTGGGAGAGGCCCTGGCGGGAAAACCCATGCGTTTCAGTCTGAACTCCCGGGTGAAAACCGTCAAAACCAGTGTCCAAGCGGAAGCATCTTTGAAAGACCTGACCAGGAACGACGATGCCTTTGAATTGAAAGCCGTTTACGATTTGAAAACCGAGCACCTGATGGCGGATGTGGCCTACCATGAATCCACGGGAGGGCTTGTTGCGGGCCTGTTAGGACTTAAAGATCTTACGGGCATTCAATTGACGGCAAATGCTCAGGGGCCTGTTTCTCATATTAAGGGTCATCTGGATCTGAATATGGGCGGTTACGGAAACGCTGCCCTTCAATACGACGTGAGCCACCAGAAGACGATCACCCTGCAATTGAATGGACAAATTCAGGCTGAAAACCGAATTCTACCGCCCCCGGTAGCACAGATTATGGACTCTGAAACCGTGGATTTGACCTGCAATGCATCACTTTCACCGGAAAAAGTGGTCCTGCTCAAGGGACTCAGGATCAAAAACGGCAATATGGTCATTTCGCTTACAGGGGCTGCCGATTTAGAAAAAGAAAAAATGGACCTGCACGCCCTGATTGAAGGGGCCCAACTGACCCCGTTTCTGGCGGGAACCGGGGTTTCCCTCGAAGACCTGGAACCGGTGAACATCTCCGCAGTGGGACCTTTCATGGCACCGGAAGTCCACATATCCACGGCATTGGCCGGACTCAAAGCGCAAGGCGCAACATTGACCGGAACAAAGCTGAATGCCCGCGCCCTTTTCGAAAAGGGATTTACGGGCTTAAAAAACGCTTCGGTGGCCCTTGGCGCTCAAGGCATGCAGATTCAACAGGTACCGAAACTGGCCGGACCCGTCAAATTGGACATTCAGGCGCTAAGCCCCGATTTTTCAACGTGGCAGGTAAAAACCCTGAGCATGACATTGCCGGGAGTGGCTGTGAGCGTGAAAGAAGGGCTCATGAATTTCTCCAAGGAGCGTTTTTCCGGCGATCTGGCGGTTCAGGTGGATCATATTGCCTCGCTGCTGCCACCGGATGCACCACCCCTGGATGGTCGTCTTTCCATCAATGCGAAAGTGAAAGGCGCCGGTCCGGCAGACTTAACGGCCCATCTGAATATGGCGGTTTCACAACTCAGCGGACTACCTCCTGAGGCTGCCGCCTTGGCAGGATCTGAAGTAACCCTTGAAGCCCGTGCTGAAATGAAGGGTGACAGGGTTACCCTGGAAACGGTTGAGCTGAAAGGATCTCAAACCCGCTTAAGGGCCGATGGCTGGATCAACCTGAAAGAAAGCATGTTTGATGTGGCCTATGGGATGACCCTGGACCATCCGGGCAATGGCATTTCAAAGTCGGCAACCCTGCCCGTGGGAGATGTGCAAGCCAAAGGCAAGATTTCAGGAAAATTTGACGATTTTGCCGCCCATGTGGATCTGAACTCCCAAAAACTTCGATTTAAAGACTTTGAAATCAAAGGGATGGAGACACATCTGAAAGCCGAAGGGTTGCCCCGGAAACCTTCCGGAACGATCCGTATGAATGCCTCGGCCATGGATCAGCCGCTGCAAGTAAAGAGCGATTTTGCCTGGAGCGGAAAAACCCTGACCGTTGGAGATGCACGGGTTCAAGCGCCGGGGATTGATCTTTCGGCATCCCTTGATCTGACCCCCGGGACAGAAGACTTCTCCGGAAAGGTCAAAGGCCGAATCACCTCCCTTGAGATTGTTCAGGCCCTGACCGGCGTTGAAGCAAAAGGGTCAGGGTCGTTTCAAATTGAAGCCGGAAAACCGGCCACAACCCGGGACGGACCGTCCCTGACCCTGGATGCCGATTTCAAAGGCCTTAAGTACAAGGATTATGGGGCATCCACCTTGAAAGTGATCGCCCGGATGGACGATATGAAAACAATGCGGGGGCAGGCGAAATTGACTGCTACGGATATGCCTTTGGGAAGTTCGCATATTGAAACCCTGAACCTGGAAGCAACGGGCGCCCTCTCAGAAGCTGAAATCACCCTTGAAACCAAAGGGGTCACCCAGACAGACCCCCAAACAACATCCGGAGCGCCGCTGTTTCTGAGTACAAAAATAAACGTCAAACGGACGGACCTGTGGCAACTTCGACTGGATACGTTAAAAGCAGGGTATGAAAATCTGAAAATCAACCTGGAAAAACCTGCCACCCTGTCCTACGGAGATGACGGCCGGATTGAACTGGACAACCTTCAATTGAAAATGGACAAAGGGCTGCTTCAGATCATGGCCCATCTGGATCAGGAAAAGGTGGATGCAAAAGTTCTTATTACCGATCTACCCCTCTCCCTTCTGGAACCCATTGTAGGGCAGGACTTGGACGGCAGAGCAGAGGTCAGCCTTGAGCTTTCAGGGCCCCTTGGGGATCCCGGGGTGAATGTGGCCGTGCATCTGAAAGAATATAAAGTCATGGGTCGTGACGGCACCCAGCCCATTTTACTGAATGTAAAACTCCATTCCAGACGCGATGGAGAGCGCCTGTTGGCGGACCTGGAACTCTCAGGGCTGGGGAAGACCCCGTTTACGGTCAGTGGCAGTATTCCGGCACACATCTCTCTTAAGCCTTTCGCTTTTCATCTGGACAAAAGCGGCAAGCTGGAAGGAAAACTTCAGGGCAATTTCAATCTGGCGGTCCTGCAGACACTGCCGGCCATGGACAACCAAAGCCTGCGGGGCCTGGTGAACGTGGACATGGGAATAGGGGGGTCATTGGAGAAATGGGAGTTGAACGGCGGGGTAGCCTTCAGTGACGGGCGTTATGAAAATATAGAACAAGGCGTGCTTCTGGATCAGGTTCAGGGGAGTTTGAATGCCGAGGGAAGAATCCTGAAATTGACCCGATTGACCGCCACAGATGGCGGCACGGGGACGATCTCCCTCAATGGCCGGACCGATGTGGATCCCCCCTTCCGGACGAAAATCGCATTGACCCTGAAACAGGCCACCCTGCTCCGACAGGAAAATCTGACCGTGACCGCCGGTGGGAACCTGGATCTCAAAGGGAATAAGGATCGGATGGATCTGACCGGTGAAATTAATCTGGAACGTACGGAAATTGCCATTCCCAAACGTTTTCCGCCGGATGTGACGGTCATTCCCGTTACCATCATCAATGACCCCGCAACCGCGGCATCGGAAAAATCAAAATCCAAAAAGGGCGGAACGCTGATTCAACTGGATCTGGGGGTCAACATCCCCGATAAGTGCTTTGTGCGAGGCCGCGGCCTGGATGTGGAATTCAAAGGCCGACTGACGGTACAGGGGCCTGCCGACAACCCGGTGGTTCGAGGGACTTTGAACGTGGTCAGAGGGACCTTTCTCTGCCTTTCCCGAACTTTTAAAGTCATCAGCGGACAAATCGCCTTTGACGGCGCCACGCCCCCCGTGCCTTTCCTGAACATTAGTACTCAGGTGAATGCCGGAGAGATTACCGCTCAGGTGGATGTGTCCGGACCTGCCGACGCTTTCAAGCTGAAGCTGTCTTCCCAGCCGCCGTTGCCCCAGGATGAGATCATGGCGCAAATTCTTTTTGGGCAATCGGTGGCCAAACTGAACACGTTTCAGGCCCTTCAACTCGCCTATTCCGTGAATGAACTGGCCGGAGGATATGGGCCGGATGTGATGGGCAAAACGCGAAGCTTCCTGGGCCTGGATCGCCTGGATTTCAGTGGCGGGGACGAGGATGGGAAAAAGAACAGCGATGGCGACGATAACAGCACCGGGCCGAGCGTCACCATGGGAAAGTATGTCTCCGATCGGGTCTATGTAGGCATTGAACAGGACATAACGGACGCAAAACAGGATGTGATTGTGGAGGTTAATATTACCCCCAATTTCACGGTTGAGAGCAAAGCCGGCACCCGGTCAGGTGCGGGGCTGGGATTCAACTGGAACTATGATTATTGATGAATAAAGGAGGAAATCCATTGAAACTGATACGCTTTGGAAAATCGGGTGAAGAACGGCCGGGGCTTATGAAGGACGGCGCCATTGTTGATTTACGGGAACTGTTTCCGGAAATCCCGGATATTGGTCCGGCTTTTTTTAAAGACCAGTGGCCGGAAAAGCTTCGCCACGTGGATCATTCAGGCACGGAAATGAAGGTACGCCTGGGTTGCCCTGTTCATACCACCAGCAAAATTATCTGTCTCGGAAAAAACTATATGGAGCACGCCAAGGAAGGGCACATGAAAGCGCCCGAGACGCCCCTGATCTTCTGCAAAACGCCCAATACCCTGAATGGCCCCGAAGATCCGGTCCTGATGCCTCAAGAGAGCGGAAAGATCGACTGGGAGGTGGAACTGGCCCTGGTGATCGGGAAACAGTGCAAACGGGTTCCCAGGAAACTTGCTTTCAGCGTTATCGCCGGGTACACGGTAATGAATGACGTTTCCGGACGGGAAGCCCAGTTTGCAGACAAGCAGTGGTTTCGAGGAAAATCCTACGACGGTTTTGCACCCATGGGGCCCTGCATTGTCACGCCGGATGAGATGGACGACATTCAAAACCTCCGGCTTACTGCTGCCGTTGATGGTGAGATCATGCAGGACGGCAACACCCGGGACATGATTTTTGACATCCCCGCCATCATTGAAAACATCAGCTGCGACATCACCCTGGAACCAGGGGATATTATTTCTACCGGCACGCCCGCAGGCGTGGGCATTTTCATGGATCCGCCCGTAACCCTCAAACCGGGAAATGTGGTGGAATGCATGGTGGAAGGGATCGGCACCATCCGGAACCGGTTCATTTTGAACGAATAAAGGTCTTGTTGGGCTTAACGGCCTTCACGATTCTTTCTCCATGCTCTCGATGATGATTTCGGCGGAAATTCTGGCGCCTATTCCCGGGGGCAAAGCGCATCGTTCGTAGCCTTGGGCCTCTTTGAAGGCTTCAAAGTTCTCTTCGTTTGCCCTGGGGTCCATATAGCGGTCGAAAATCACCTCTTCATGAATCTTTGGACAGAGGATGGTGCCGAAGACTTTTTCAAAACGAGGAATGAACTGCCGGGAAGCGGTCATGGCACGGCCGGTGGCACTGTAATCTGTGGCATCATTGCTACCGAAGTAGAGACCAAGGGCTATCAACCCGCCGGTCACGCCGCCGCAGATCCAGCCGGTCATGCCAAAACCGGGAAAAGGCGACAGGGCCTTGATGATTTCCATATCTTTTCCCAAACCGAATTCTCCCATCACGGCCAGTGCCGACCCTTTGGCGCAGTTGTGACTACAATATTCGTATTCCTCCCCCCGCAACTGAACCCGATCCAGGATCTCCTCCTTGCAAGCTGGAATAGCCGCTTCCTCCAACCTCTTTTCGGGAATTCCACCCTCTGAAAACGCTTTCAGCCTGGTCTCAATTCCGACCCTGTCCCAATCCCGTTTCCGCAATTCCGCTACCCTTTTCTTTAACGCAAACAGATCCGTCATTTGTTCTGTTCTCTCCTTAAGACTCTTTTCCCCATGTCCATCGCGCCAACATCCCAACCAACACCTATTTTCCCAAGGGCGCGATTCAGCACAAATAGCATTCGATCTCGGTTTCTGGCAATAGAATATTTGATGCACTCGTAAAAAGTCCGATTTTGGCCATTTCCAGTGATGTAACCTATTGATATTATTAATGACGATTTCATCAATTTTGACTTTTTACGAGACCATCATATTTGGGTTGTTCCCATTTTTGATGATTGAAAAACGAGGAAAATGACGGCAAGCCATGGATTCAAAAAAAAGGAGGTATAAGCTAATGAAATTATCCTTGCCCGGCAAGCTCGGTTCCCGTATAGTTGAGGCTTAAAAACGGGTATGGATGTACCCATACCATAAAAGCCTTTACCAGTGTCAATGACATAACCAACATGTTCGCCGCAAGAACTATTGACCTGATTGCCGGCAATTTTCGCACCGCCTATCCCCACAAGAGTGAAAACCGGAAAGGACCATAAAAAATGTTCGGATTTTACAAGCAAGTGTTGAACGTGGACATGACAAAATGCTCATTCACCCCATTGCCCCTTTCCGAAGAAGTGCTTGGCCGAACCCTGGGCGGCAAGGGCCTGGGCACCCATCTTCTGTTAACCCACAACCCGCCCGGAGTCGACCCCCTCTCTCCTGACAACCACCTCATCTTTGCCACGGGCCCCCTGACGGGTACCGCCATATGGGGTTCCTGCCGGCACGGCGTGTACACCAAATCCCCCCAGACCGGCGGTTATTCGGAATCCTATTCCGGCGGAACGGCAGCCGAACCCATGGCCGCCACAGGTTTTGATGCCATCATGATATCCGGGGCATCTGATGAACCGGTATGGCTGGAAATATCGCCCACAGGCGCCATATTTCACACCGCCCAGGATTTGTGGGGACTTGAGACCTTCGAAACGGAAGACCGGCTCAAAGAGTGGATGAAAGAAAATCGGCCTGAAGCAACGCGAGCGGGCGTGGTGGTCATCGGTCCGGCAGGTGAAAACCGGGTTCGTTTCGCGGTCATCGAAAACGATTACTGGCGTTCGGCCGGCCGTACCGGTGTGGGCGCCGTAATGGGGTCCAAAAACATCAAGGGCATTGTCTTCTGGGGAGACCGAAAAAAGGAGACGGCAGACGGGGACAGGGTAAAACAGTTCGCCAAAGTAATGGCCGGAAAGGCCAAGGAGGACGCGGGCGTCAAGGCCTACAAATCCATGGGAACGCCCATGCTGGTGGATATCACCAACAACATGAAGTGTTTTCCCAGCCGTTACTGGCATGAAGGAACCGTTCCCCACAAAGACAGGATCAATGCAACCGCCCTCCACGAACGCTGTGAGGTCAAACCCAACGCCTGTCTCAAATGTTTTATAGCCTGCGGCCGGTTGGCCACGGTCAAAAATGGACGTCATAAGGGCCTGACCATCGAAGGGCCTGAATATGAAACCATTTTTGCTTTCGGCGGCCTTTGCGGTGTTGACACCATCGAAGAAATTGCTTATCTAAATGACATCTGTGATCGATTGGGGCTGGATACCATCAGTGCGGGCAATTTGGCGGGACTGGCCATGGAGGCTTCAGCCTTGGGAAAGATCGATGACGATATTCCCTACGGTGATGTGGACAAAATCGCTAGCCTGTTGGAAGATATGGCCTATGGGCGAGGCCTGGGGGGTATACTCGCCGAAGGGATCAAAACCGCCGGTGCCAAAATGGGAGTGGCAGATCTGGCCATCCATGTAAAGGGGCTCGAACCCCCCGGTTATGACCCCCGTGTCCTGAAAGGGATGGGACTGGCTTACGGCACTTCCCAGCGGGGGGCTTGCCACCTTCGTGCCACCTTTTACAAACCCGAATTGGGCGGCATTGTGGATCCTGAAAAGATTGAAGGGAAGGCCGAGGTGTTTACCCAGTGGGAAGACCGGCTGACCTTTTTTGATACCCTGATCCTGTGTCGTTTTTATCGGGATCTCTACCAATGGGAACAGCTGGAAGAGATGGTGAATGCCGTTACGGGACTCGGTCTATCCACAGAAGACATGGTGAATATTGCTCGCTGGACCACCGACCAGATTCGGCGCTTTAATAACCGAGAGGGTCTTACCATCAAGGACGATCATTTGCCACAGCGATTTTACGACGAACCCCTGCCCGAGACGGGCAAGGTCATCGCCCGGGAGCAGATGGACGTGATGCTGAAGGAGTATTATAACGTTCGGGGCTGGGACAGTGAAGGAAGGCCTTCATAATGGAGGAATGGTAATTATGGAAATTTTTAATTTAACCGGAAAAGTTGCCATGGTAACCGGCAGCACGAAGGGATTGGGGGAAAATTCCGCCATGGCGCTCGCCAAAGCCGGCGCTGATGTGGCCGTTTGCGGCAGGAACACTGAAGATCTGAAACGGGTTTCTGAGGCAATTAAAGCGCTGGGAAGAGATTCCCATGGTTTCGTCCTGGATGTCACATCCAAAAAAAGTGTCCATGACGGCGTGGATAAGATTCTGGAGCGCTTTGGAAAAATTGATATTTTGATGAACAACGCTGGCCTGAACCATCGGGAGCCCGTTCTTGATTACCCGGAAGAGGCCTGGGATCTGGTGATCAACACAAACCTCAAGGGATACTTCCTGGTGGCCCAGGCCGTAGCGCCGCACATGTTGGATGCCGGCTACGGGAAAATCATCAATATGGGTTCCATCCTGGGGAAAATCGCGCTTCCCAACCAGCTGGCCTATGCTTCCGCCAAAGGCGGCGTTGAACAGATGACCAAGGTGATGGCGCTGGAATGGGCCAAGCAGGGCGTCCGGGTTAATGCCATCGGCCCCACTTACTTTGAAACGGAAATGGTGAAACCCATTCGCAACGACCCGGAGCGATTTAATTTCATCAACACCAGAACACCCATGGGCCGCTGGGGTTATTTGCCCGAGATGGAAGGGATCGTTATCTTTCTGGCGGCGCCCGCCTCGGACTTCATTACCGGGCAGACCATCTATATTGACGGCGGCTGGACCATCTGTTGATGATTCGAGAGAGGACAATGGAATCCATTTACGAAAAAAGACCGTGGCTGAAAAATTACCCGGATCACGTCCCCCATAATTTTGACCTCACATCCGAGACGGCTCTCGGGGACTTCAAGAAGAGCGCCGCTCTCAATCCTGACGCCCCGGCCATCTGTTATTTCGATCATGAAATATCCTTTAAACGGGTTAACCGGTTTTCGGATCAACTGGCCGCAGCTTTTGAGGACTTGGGTCTCCAAAAGGGAGACCGGATCATCCTGGATCTCCAGAATGTCCCCCAGTTCCCCATTGCAGCCTATGCGGCATGGAAGCTGGGAGTCGTCGTGGTCCCCGTAAACCCCATGTATAAGGAGAAGGAGCTGAAATATTTCTGTGAGGATTCCGGGGCCAGGCTCTTTTTGACCCTCGATGAAATTGCATCCAATCTGGACCTTTCCTTCCTTGAAAATACGCCCGTAGAAAAACTCATCACCACATCCCCTTTGGGTTTTATTCCACCCGACGCCGATCCTCCGCTCCTTTTGAAAAACACCCGGAAGATTGCCGTGCCGGGGACACTGGATATGCTTGAAATAATCGAGGCCTTTCAAGGCAAATCACCACATGACCCGGGGATTACACCGGAAGACGTGGCGTATCTGACGTATACCTCGGGGACCACCGGTCCTCCCAAAGGCGCCATGAACACCCACGGCAATATCGCCTTCAATGCCCGCGTGTACCGGGCCATGCAGCGCATCGGTTCTCATGATGTGGTGCTTGGCGTGGCCCCTCTGTTTCATGTGACGGGAGAGGTGGCACATCTGGCCATCTCTGCGCTTTCGGGGATACCGCTGGTGCTCTATTACCGCTTTGACCCAAGTGAAACCCTTCGCCTTATTGAACAATGGAAGGTAACGATGACGGTGGCTTCCATTACCGTATACATTGCTTTATTAAACCATCCGGACATCAAAAAGAGGGATCTTTCCAGTTTTACCAAAGCCTATAGCGGCGGCGCGCCGGTCTCAGAAGCAACTGTGACACAATTTGAGGAGACGACGGGGTTGTATCTCTACAATGTCTACGGCATGACCGAGACCAACTCCCCCTCCCATATTGTGCCCTGGGGAACAAGGGCCCCGGTGGACCCGGAAAGCGGTGCTCTTTCGGTGGGGGTTCCGGTTCCTGGCTGCGTCATGAAAATCATGGATCTGGAAGAAGGAACTCGTGAGCTTCTCCCTGGAGAAGCTGGAGAAATCGTTGATTCCGGTCCCATCGTGACACCTGGGTACTGGCGGAAGCCGGAAGAGACAACGCACGCCATCCGTAATGGCTGGCTTTATACCGGCGATGTGGGGAAAATGGATGAGGACGGCTGGTTCTACCTGGTGGATCGCAAAAAGGATATGATTGTGGCTTCCGGCTACAAGGTCTGGCCCCGGGATGTGGAAGACGTGATTTACCAACATCCTGCGGTAAAAGAAACCGCGGTTGTAGGTGAGCCCGATCCTTACCGGGGCGAGACGGTAAAGGCCTTTGTTGCGTTGAAAGAAGGGATGGGGGCCTCCGTGACACCCGAGGAAATCATTTCATTTTGCAAGGCCCGCATGGCCGCCTATAAATACCCCAGGAAAGTGGAATTTGTTGCTGAAATTCCCAAGACCCTGACCGGCAAGTTTCTTCGCCGGGAACTTAGAGAAAAAAGCACATCATCAAGCCAATAAAGGAGCAGTCATGAAACTCAAAAATGGGGCGGAATATATTGAAAGCCTTCGGCAGTTACACCCGAGGATCTATTACAAGGGAAAGAAAATCGAAGATGTGACCCGTCACCCGGCAACAGCCCCGCACGTGCGTGCTGCGGCCATGACCTATGCCCTGGCCGGTAAAGAGGAATATAAAGACCTGGCCACAACGATATCGCATTTGACCGGAAGGACCATCAGCCGTTTTACCCACGTACACCAGAACATCGAAGACCTGATCAAGAAAGTCAAACTCCTGCGGGTGCTGGGGCAGAAAACGGCCACCTGTTTTCAACGCTGCGTGGGGCATGACGGCATCAACGCCACCTATTCCGTGGTCTATGAAATCGATAAAAAACTGGGCACCGATTATTTTGAACGGTTTAAAAAGTGGTTGATCCATATTCAGGATGAAAATCTCATGGTGGTGGGGGCCATGACCGATCCCAAAGGCGATCGGAGTAAATCCCCCGCAGACCAGCCGGATCCGGACCAATATGTTCGCGTGGTTGAGAGGCGGGATGACGGGATCGTCATCCGGGGCGCAAAAATCCATATGACAGGGGCCGTGAACTCCCATGAAATTCTGGTCATGCCAACGACATCCATGGACGAACGGTCCAAAGACTATGCGGTGGTCTGCGCCGTACCCATTGATGCGCCTGGAATCACCATGATCTTCGGCCGTCAGGCCAACGATTACCGCCGTGATTTTGAGGAGCGCATTGACGTGGGAAAACCCTCTTTCGGGGCCGTGGGCGGCGAAGCGGTGATCGCCTTTGAAGATGTATTTGTACCCACGGAAAGGGTGTTCATGGATGGTGAAACCGAATTTACCGGGGGCCTGGTTTACCGGTTTGCGGCGCACCACCGCGCCAATTACGGCGCCTGCAAGACCGGCCTCATGGATGTACTCACAGGCGCTGTCAGCTACCTGGCCCAGATTCAGGGTACCGCCAAGGCCTCACATGTGAAGGACAAGGTCACCGAGATGATTCATTTGTGCGAAACCCTCTACAGCTCTTCCATTGCCTGCTCCGCCGAGGGGGAACCAACACCTTCGGGGGCCTTCATGGTGGATACCATGCTGGCCAATGTGTGCAAACAGAATGTCACCCGATTTCATTTTGAGATCGCGCGGCTGGCCATAGACCTGGCGGGTGGGTTTCTTGCCACGCTTCCCAGCCAATACGACCTGGAAAGCGAGGAGGTGGGTCACCTGGTAAAGAAGTATTTCTCCGGCGTAGAGGGAATTCCCACCGAGCACCGCATCAAGATCGCCCGACTGATCGAGGCCATGACCGGCGGCACCGCCCTGGTGGAATCCATGCACGGCGCGGGCTCGCCCCAGGCCCAGCGGGTAATGATTTTCAGGGAAGGTGAATTGGGTAAGAAGATCAAGCTTGCCAAGACATTGTTGGGGATTCCTGTCGCAAAATCCAAGGAATGATCGTTAAACCGCAACATGAACCCCGAAAGACTTTCGGCTGTATTGTTCCCCAATCTTCGTTATGTTATCTGGGAAAGGAGTGATGGATATCATGAAAAAGATCGGAAGAAATGATCCCTGTCCCTGTGGTTCGGGGAAGAAGTACAAGCACTGTTGCCTGGGCATAACAGATGATCATAAGGGAATGAATCAGGCACGGAATCACAAGGACGAGGTCGAAGAATTGTTGAGCAACCGGGAATTTGATTCCCTTGAAGAACTGCAGATCTTCGTCGACAGTTTTACGGAGAAAAAAAACAAGGTTTCCCAGATCGATTTCCTTGGGTTTTCCTCCGAACAGATCCATCGGATGTTGCATCACCCGATGGAATCCCTCGAAGATATGGTCCGGTTCAACCGAGACCTGAATCCGGAAGTTTTTCATCAGATTCCGGTTGTGAAAAACGCCCAATACTTTTTGACCCGCCTGAAAGAACTTGAACCCTTGCGGACCACGGCCAAAGGAAATCTGCCGCTTGCTTTCACACGGGAACTTCACGATACATTTGTCGATTCGTCGAACCGGTATCGTTACCGTATCAGATCCGAGGAGGAGTCCCTAGCCGTAAACACTTTGCGACACGTGCTCAAGATGTGCGGCTGGCTGAAAAAGATAAAAAAACAATACAGCCTGACAAAAAAAGGCACGAGACTGATTGAACGGGGTTTTTCAGGGGAACATTTTTTTACGCTTCTGAATGTGTTTACACGGCGTTTCAATTGGGCCTTTCAGGACGGCCATCCCGAGTACTGGATTATTCAGGGGAGTTTCGTGTTCTCCTTATTTCTGCTGCATCGGAAGGCACAAGAATACATTTCGGACGAAGCGCTCGGTGATTTTTTCATCCGAACTTTTCCTGCTGCTCTGGCAGAGGACAAAGAGGTTTTTTGGCGGGAGCCGGCAGATGCCGTCAAGCGATGTTTTTCACTCCGTTTCTTGGAGCGTTTTTGTGAATATTTTGGTTTTGCGGATATCCAGAGGAAAAAAAAGGAGCCTTACGGATTTCACCTTTTCATCAAAAAAAGCGCATTTTATGATCAATATATCCAGTGGTCGAATGATTGAGGTTTTTGCCCAAGACTTTCCGGAGACGGGAAATAGGGATCAACCGTTCCTTTTCCCGCTATCATTCCATAGACATAAAGCGGCATAGGAGCGGTAGGGCCGCCACTGTTCCGCCATCTCCTTTATCTCCTTTTTCGAGGGTGCCCTGCCCTTCTTTGTCAATGCTTTAATCACCCCCAGATCAGTGGCGGGAAAGCTGTCGACCATCCCCATTCCTCTCATGGCCACATAATGCACCGTCCACTCTCCGATTCCTTTTAAGGCCAAAAAATTCTCGCGAAATATTTCAAAAAACTGATCGGTCGTGAGTTTTACACGCTGATCCAGAATCGCCCGTGAAACGGTTTTAGGCGTTGCCTGTTTGGTTCGGGGAATCCCGAGGCCATTAAGATCAAGATCCAGTAATTCCATTGGACCCGGAAAAAAGCAATCCAGCCCGGAAGGAAAACCGCCATTACTTTTCAGATCCGCTTTCACAGCAACCCGTGAAGCCAGGGTCGTTGCCGCCTGGACGGATATCTGCCGGCCAAGGATAGCCCTGATAACAAACTCGAAGGGATCAAAGGCGGCGGGGAGTCGGGGCACATGACCATCCACCATCCCTTTTGACAGGTGCTCATCTTTGGCGCATCTCTCGTTTATCAACGAAAAGTCGGTGTCGAGATCAAACATCCTGCGAACCCTGTTAACAATATCCATGCGGCATCTGATGCTATCACAGATAATCTTCAATTCCAGGGCCGATTGATCCGGGCGGTCCGTAACGGTAAAAAAACCCGTGGCATTCTCTGTTCGAAAGGTTCTGCCGTAGCCAGCCTCCGTAATCACCTCCACACCTGCCATGGCCCTTCGTCTTAGAAAAGACAACACCTGGCTAAAATGGAAAGGTTCTGTATATTCCAACCGAACAAAATGTTTGTCTTTGCTGATTTCGAAAATATGGAATGATTCATTCATCAATAGGAGGATGAAACTTGTCAGGATGTTATTGAGGACCCTTGCCGGAAAAACTGGAACGGATCTTTAGTACCTGGTTTTCTTTTTAAAAAAACACGAAGTTGATTGACTGAAAACCCAAAACTTAAAACTGCGGCTTGCCGCCTTAGGATCGACCGGTTTGTTTAAAGCCACAGGACGTTTGCCAGAGATTGCACTTTTTTGAATTCCGGATCCGCCGTTACAATGGTCGCATTCAACTCCTGCGCCAGTGAAACGGCAAATGCATCCGCGTAGGAGATGGCATGGTGAGCCTTGATATGAGCAGCATCCAGAACTCGGTCCATACCCGCTTCTGCAAGTTGAATCGGCAACCGTAATATGTCCCCCAAAGTGCTTTCGGCTGTATCGCTCCCCAACCTTCGTTCTGTGATGTAGATAATCTCCCCGAGATTCAACACGCTCAGGAATGCCGACACCTTTCCTGACGATGCCTTCTTCAGTATATCTTTAACCGTTATTCCCCCGGTTTCAGCCTGGAAATAGGCCAGAACAGCAAAGCTATCCAGTACGTACCCTGGCTTCTTCACGCCGCATCTCCTTGATCCGCTCTTCCAACAGGGCGTCCGTCAATGACCTTTTGCCGGCCAGTTTGCCGTAAAACGCATCAACCGGGTCTTTGCTTTCCGGAATCAGAACAATCCTTTCGCCTGTTTCCCGGAATTCAATAGAGCTCCCGGGTTCTATTCCAAAGCGTTTTCTCAATACCGCAGGGATCACGACCCAGCCTTTGGCGGAGACCTTGCTTTTTAACATATTGGGCGAGCCCATTGTTTGCCTCCCGATATTTAAAAATCGTTATACATTTCACAATGAAAAGTATAACATCCAACAATGTCCTTGTCAAATTGATACGCTTAGGGTTCAGGTCAATCGGCAACGACCGCCCTTTCAAAATGGATCAGCCGCTCCTTCATTGCCAATCCGTGGGCGAAGCCGACCAGTTTTCCGTTTGTGCCGATTACCCTGTGACAGGGCACTATGAGGGGAATGGGATTTCTGCTGTTGGCCATACCCACAGCCCTTGCAGCATTTTCATTCCCCATGGCCCCTGCGATCTCCTTGTAGGTACGAAGTTCGCCATGGGGAATTCCGGTTAATTCCTTCCACACTTTCTTCTGAAATTCCGTTCCCCCGGGATTGATGGTCACATTGAATTTTTTCCGTTTTCCGCTGCAGTAATCGGTGATCTGATCCATGGTACCCGAAAAAAAAGCATCGTTACTAACCCACTCATCGGCTATTTCAAATAACCTCTTACCCTCCCCGGTGTTTAAATGAAGATGGGTCAAACCTTCTTTGTTGCCCACCAGAATCATTTCACAAAACGACGTATGGAATCTTGTATAATACATTAGGCATATCACCCGGTTCCTTTATCATTCCAAAGACAGACTGCTGCATAGGCCCGATAGGACCGCCACCTTTCAACCATCTCCGTTATCTCTTTTAAGTTCAGCAGAAGTGATAGAACCGTGAAAATAGGAAATTGCGAAAAGATGCCTACCCATGCTTTTCATCAAACGGTCTATCATCTTACTCGTTCTATGGGCGCCGGGGAAATCGTATGCTTTTTCAACATCAGATAAGTTGTCTCACAGCTTTTTGATAGTGATACCGAACCTGATTAATGTTTTGCCGGACACAATATGTGGGGGTTGGTCCGTTTTCAGAGCATCCCATCCCGGGAAAGGATTTCTGACATCAAATCAGCATCGCACATGCGTCAAAACTATGCAACGCTGGCAGATCAATCATTGAATTCAAGCCTGAGATACGTTGGAGATATCTGTATTTTAACGTTAAGTTAATCTGCGAGCTTCAGCGAGCCCAGTGTGACGCTTGGTTATGAAAATATTATTTTTTAGATAAACGATAACAAATTGAACTGAATTGAGCTACATGGGTACCTTCATTATCTGTTACACATACTTGGTAATGACCAATTTTATTTGAAGATGATACAACTTTTGCTTCAGCAATTAATTTACCACCCGCAGGCTTATTGAGGTATTTTATGTCAGACTGCATTCCGATTGAAGTTTTCACAGTATTACATGCAGCTGCGAAAGCAATATCGGCGAGGGCAAAAATCACAGCTCCATGCAATGAACCTAACCCATTCTTGTGATTGTCATTTACTTCTAATTCACACCGTGCAAATTCATTATCAACTTCAACAAGTTTAATGCCTAGGCTTTTAGCGTATTTATCATTTGCTATATATGTTTCATTGAAATCTTTCATCTAGTACCTTTTGGAGATATAATATGTTCTATTCACGCCATGGTTTAAAATGCAGAACAAGTTATTATGAAGATCCGCATATCATCACCTTCGTAATATTATGCAGCCCAAACTCCAATTTGTCGCAAAAAACCCCTATCAATCGATGCAGATACATTGAGAATATCTGAAATCCCTTTAAATGTCAAAAACAAGAGGAATGGTTTACAATACGGGAAATTTGGCTGAGAGTACTGAATCTGATTGATGTTTTGTCAAGCACAATATATTGGGTCGTCAATCGCCGCTTATCCGGGCGCGGCAGAAAAGTACGTGCATCATTCTTGCGTACCACATTCGACCAGATTTCGCAAAGCTGCCAGATCAATTGTTTCGTTCAAATGTTAAACTTTACCCTTTTTGGCTTTTTTCTCCTTGCGCTTTTCTTTCAACGTCTTTTCTGATTTTTTCTTAACCTTTTTTTGAGTATCTCTTCCTTTCGCCATGATTTACTCCTTTGTTTCGGTTAGAGTTAATTTGGTTAGTTAAATGTATTGATTGCATGTATGTTATGCGGCCCAAACTGCAGTTATTGCCAAAAAGCCACCTATCAGTCAATACAGATACGCTGAGAATATCTGAAATCGCCGTACATGTCAAAAACAAGAGGTATGGCTTTCAATATCGAGAAATGTGATCGGGGACACCGAACCTGATTGATGTTCTGCCTGGCACAACATATAGGGGCGGTTAGTTTTCGGATCATCCCATTTCGGGAGAAGGTTCCTTGTATAATACATTAGGCATATCAACCGGTTCCTTGATCATTCCAAAGGCATAACGCTGCATAGGCCCGATAGGGCCGCCACTTTTCAGCCATATCCGTTATCTCTTTTTTTGAGGGCGCCTTACCGTCGGTTGTCAACGCTTTAATCACCCCCAGATCACCGGCGGGAAAGCTGTCGACCATCCTCAGTCCCCGCATGGCAACATAATGAACCGTCCACTCTCCGATTCCTTTCAAGGCCAAAAAATTCTCACGAAATGTTTCAAAAGGCTGATGGGTCATGAGCTTTACACGCTGGTCCAAAATGGCCTGTGTAACGGTTTTAAGGGTCGTCTGTTTGGTTCGGGGAACCCCGAGGCCATCGAGATCAAGGTGCAGCAATTCCATTGGATTCGGAAAAAAATAATCCAGCCCGGAAAGATAACCGCCATCGCTTTTCAGATCCGCTTTTATGGCAATCCGAGATGCCAAGGTCGTTGCCGCCTGGACGGATATCTGCTGGCCAAGGATGGCCCTTATAACAAACTCGAAAGGATCAAAGGCGGCGGGGAGTCGAGGCACGTGACCATTTACCATTCCTTTTAACAGGTGCTCATCTTTGGCGCATCGCTCGTTTATCAACAAAAAATCGGTATCAAGGTCAAACATCTTGCGAACCCGGTTAATGATATCCGTATGGCACCCGATGTTGTCACAAGTGATCCTCAATTCCAGAGCCGATTGATCCGGGTTGTCCGTAATGGTAAAATAACC